>Ga0065721_10049227_pt1 | contig 41021 bp, 41 predicted proteins | sample Mesricmetagenome_FD_59108 | JGI IMG/M metagenome (GOLD analysis project Ga0065721, IMG submission 59108) | Mesophilic microbial community from rice straw/compost enrichment Sample: eDNA_1 v2 (version 2) | ecosystem: Engineered > Solid waste > Grass > Composting > Bioreactor | place: USA: Davis... | reverse complement strand
AAAAACAAGATATTTGCAGACCCTAATTTAATCTTCAAAGGCCTTTATGCTATTAGTGAGTACAACAATGTATAAGAGAATCAGGCTGTTAGCTCTTTTAGTGACTTGTTTGATTGTCAAAGCCCAGGCGCAGAACCTGAACTCTCCATATTCCCGGTACGGGCTTGGCGACATCGTTCCCAGCCAGAATATCCTCACCAGGGGCATGGGTGGCATAGGGGCAGCTTATTATGATTACAGTACGGTAAACTTCCTGAACCCGGCATCTTATGCCCGGTTGCAGGCTACTTCGCTGGATATTGGCGTTGAACTGGCCACACGTTCCCTGCGGGCGGTGAACCCTCCCCGGAAATTCCAGGCCTATAGCCCCCAGATATCTTATGTTCAGGTAGGTATTCCCCTGAAAAAATCGGGCGGATGGGGTATGAATATTGGTCTGCGACCCATTACACGCATCAACTATAAGATTGAGCAGATTGAGCGTTTGAATGGCATCGACAGCATGCGTACCGTATACGAAGGCAGCGGCGGCGCCTACGAGGCCCATATTGGTACCGGCGTAACCCTGTTTAAAAACTTCAGCATTGGGGTAAACGTGGGCTATTTGTTTGGCACCCGCGATTACAGCACCAGGCGTTATTTTATCAACGACAGCGTATTTTATTACCCCTCCAATTATGAGGTAAAGGCCAATTATGGCGGTGTACTGGTGAACGGAGGTATTCAATATACCGCCAAGCTCAGCAAAAAATCATGGCTGCGTTTTGGCGCGCATGGCAATGTGCAGCAATCATTCAATGCCCGCCGCGATTACCTGAAAGAAACATTTACCAATAATTCTACCGGCAGCACCAGCACCATCGATACCATCGAATATGTGCAGGATGCCGGCGGTGATGTGGAGTATCCTTCGTCGTGGGGAGCCGGTATTATTTTCGACCGGTTGGGCAAATGGATGATTGGCGTGGATTACAATACACAGCAATGGTCGAACTACCGTTTCTTTAAAGAAGCCGATGAAGTGCGCGACAGCCATAGCTGGCATATAGGCGGCCAGATATTTCCCAAGGGCGGTAAAACCTACTGGACCAATGTGAGTTACCGGGCCGGTTTTTCGTTTGGAACGGATTACATCAGTGTAGACCGCGATCTGCCGCGCTGGAGTGCATCGGTGGGGCTGGGTTTGCCCATGCGTAAACCCGCTTATTCTAACCAGTTCTCTGTGATCAATACCACGTTTGAATTTGGACAAAGGGGCGATAAGAACAGCGCTGTGCGCGAGAACTTTTTCCAGCTGGCCATTGGTCTTTCGCTCAGCGATATCTGGTTTATCAAACGTAAGTATGACTAAACACCATGCGTACAGCGAACCTATCATATTCTTATATCATGGCAGCTCTGTTAATGGGCTGCTTTTTTGTTGTGACCCTTACTTCGTGTGAGAACGACCAGGCCGTGGTGGATAGCCTGTACCAAAAGAAGGTGGCCGTGGAAGAGGCTAAGCAGGTGGAGAGTTACCTGAGCCAGGGCGGCAAGGTAAAGGCCAAACTCACCTCGCCGTATATGTTGCGGTACCAGCCAGAGCGACAAAGTCAGGCCGATTCGCCTTATATCGAGTTTCCCCGCACCATGCATGTGGATTTTTATGATGATTCTGCTACAATAGAAAGCACCGTGGATGCGAACTATGCCAAGTATGTAGAATTTGCCCATAAGATATTGCTGCGCGACAGTGTGCTGGTGATGAGTTTCAAGAATGGCGATACCCTGCGTACCCAGGAACTGTGGTGGGACCAGGATAAGCAGCAGTTTTATACCGACAAACCGGCTACGGTATATCAACGTGATAAGATCATACACGCCAAAAACGGGCTTACCGCCTCGCAAAATCTCACCTCTTACACGTTTTATGGCAGCTCGGGGCCCATGCTGGTACCCGAAAGCGGCGTTCCGCAATAGGTTAGCATGTACCTTTGCCAAAAACGAATACCATGGAATACAGAAGACTTGGGAGAACCGGGTTACAACTGAGCGTACTTTCTTTTGGCAGTTGGGTAACCTTTCACAAACAGATAGACGATAGTATTGCCGGCGACCTGATGAGCCAGGCCTACGACAACGGTATCAATTTTTTCGATAATGCCGAAGCCTACGCTGCTGGTGAAAGCGAAAAGATGATGGGCAGGGTGTTGAAACAAAAGAACTGGGACCGCACATCGATCGTAGTATCATCCAAAGCTTATTTTGGCTCACGCAGTAAAAACAATAAACCCAATCAAACCGGCCTTAGCCGCAAACACCTCGTAGAGGCCTGCCACGAAGCGCTGCAAAGACTGCAGCTCGATTACCTGGACCTGTACTTTTGCCACCGGCCCGACCCCACGGTGCCCATTGAAGAAGTGGTATGGACCATGCATAACCTCATACAGCAAGGCAAGATCTTATACTGGGGCACCAGCCAGTGGAGCGGCGCCGAGATCATGGAAGCCCACCGGGTGGCGCAGCAATATTGTTTGATTGGTCCCGCCATGGAGCAGCCGCAATACAACATGTTTGAGCGCTATAAAATGGAAATGGATTATTTACCCGTATTTCAAAACGTAGGCCTGGGCACCACCATCTGGAGCCCGCTGGCCGCCGGCTTTTTAACCGGTAAATACAACGAAGGCATTCCCGAAGGATCGAGGCTGGGCATAAAGGGTTTCGACTGGCTGAAAGAAAGATGGCTGCAGGACGACAAACTGCAAAAAGTAAAAAAGCTGGGCGAACTGGCCGCCATGCTGAATGTATCGCTGGCTTCGCTGGCCATTGCCTGGACCATCAAAAATCCCCACGTTACCACCGCCATACTAGGCGCTACCAAAAAAGAACAGTTGCAGGAGAACCTGAAAGCGCTGGATGTGTTGCCTTTGCTCACTCCGGAGGTGATGGAGGAGATAGAAAAAATTCTGCAGAACAAACCGGTGTTGGACCTGCGGTAATTTTTTTTACAGGAAAATAATATTCATATCAACACTCAAAAACCCGCAAACCGTATGGCGGGTTTTTTATTTATACATAATCCTGTTTTTTGCAACCGGTTAATATATTAAAATGTCGAGGGCTTGTACCTGCTGGTAAATTCATCAACTAACGGAGACATGTACGTACGGGTAGCCCTAAGTAATAATGCTATTGCAGGGATGTGTTGCGAAAGATACCTTTGAGTTTGTAATCGAACCCTGTAAAACCTTGATCGTATGAAAACCCTGTTGAACCTTTTCGTTTCATCTCTTTTCTTTTTATTCTTTCCATTCAACATATTGATAAACCAGTAAGGCGTTGATACATGACAACGCCGGGTAATTTTTTGAGCAATTACTAATAGGGGTTAAATAGTGCATAGGGCAAAAGGCCGCCTTTTTTCAAAGGCGGCAATTTTTTTTACGGTTGTGGCAGCCAGTTTTTTATACAGGTTTTGCTAACGGTTGTTATGGGCCGGTAACAAACGCTTAACAAAAAAAATCAGTTAAACGTTTGTTTAACTTAAACGTTTGTTTAATTTTGACCCACCATTTGAAAACGATATGTCATCTACAGAAAAGATCGATAAGCGGGCGCAGATACTGTCAGTGGCGGAACAATTGTTTGCCGACCAGGGCTTTGATGGTACATCGGTACGCGATATAGCGCAGGCTGCCAATGTAAACCTGGCCATGATATCGTATTATTTCGGTTCGAAAGAAAAACTACTGGTAGCGTTGATAGAAGACCGGGCCGGGTATACATTGGGTATACTGGAAGAGTTGAACAGGGATCAGAGTCTGACGCCCTGGGGTAAGATAGACAGGCTGATTGACTTTTATGTAGATAAGATATTGAACAATTACCGTTTTCACTGCATTATGACGCAGCATAACAACCGCACCCGCTCGCAGGAGATCAAAGACCTGATCATAAACATCAAGCTGCGCAACATGGAGCAGGTAAAAAAAGTAATCACCGACGGGCAGCGCAAAGGCCTGTTTCGCAAGGTAGATATAGAATTCACGATTGCCACCATAATGGGTACCCTTACCCAGGTAACCAGTTCACGCCCCTTTTACTGTAAGCTGTTCAGGATAGATGAAAGTGATGAAGCGGGATTCAGGAAAAAGATCAGCCCCCGGTTAAGAGCCCATCTTAAACAAGTAATGCACGGGCACCTGGATATCAAAAACGAAGAATAACCAATAATATTTGAACGCATGAAGCTGATTAAGACAATGTGCATGGCCGTTGGCCTGGCATTGACCGTTGTATATGTCAATGCACAATCGATCACTACCAAAACGCTGAGCCTGGAAGAGGCCGTAAGGCTGGGCATACAAAACAGCAAACAACTGGTACTGTCTAAAAATAAGATCGAGCAGGCCGTGTCGAGGTTAGACCAGGCAAAGGATGCCACCCTGCCTTCTGCCAAAGTAAGCGCCGGCTATAGCCATGCCCTGATGCTGTCGAGGAATTTTGCCCTGCCATCGGCCGATGGACAGGACGCACGGAAGCTGCGTTTCCCCTTCGACAACACCCTGTACCAGGCCACCCTCAGTGTAAATGAACCCATATTCGCGGGCAATCAATTCCGTTATGCGAAAGAATCGGCCAACCTGTTGATACAGGCCGCCAAACTGGATGCCGAGAAAGATAAGGACGAGATCGTTTACAATATCATCAACGCCTATATCAACTACTATAAAATTCAACAGAACCAGAAGATCGTAGCGCAGAATCTGGAAGATGTGCAGCAAAAACTAACAGAGATCAAAAAGTTTGAAGAGCAGGGGCTGGCTACACGCAACGATGTGCTGCGTTTTGAACTGCAGCGCTCCAATATAGAGTTGATGCAAATTGAACTGGAAAATAACCGCAAAGTGGTGAACTACGACCTTGATATCCTGCTGGGCTTGCCGGAGAGCACAGACGTACAGGTACAGGATGTGATCTACAAGCTGGACATGAACAATGCATTGGATGTATACCTGAAGCAGGCCCTGCAGGATAGAAAGGAGTTTGGTTCGCTGGGTTACCAGGATAAACTGGCTGAGATAAACGTGAAAAAGATCAAGGATGAAAAGTTGCCCACCGTAGGGGTAGGCGGCAGCCTGTATTATATCAATCCTGCCAAAGAACTGATCCCTAAAAGCGGCAGTTACCTGGCCCCCTTTGTAGTAGGCATCAATGCCAGTTGGGATATAGCCGGTTTGTTTAAGAACAAGAACAAGGTAACCGAAGCCAATTTACAAAAACAGGAAGTGGCGGCACAACGCGATGTGCTTACCGACCAGGTAAAAATGGATGTAAACAGGTCGTACACCAAATACCAGCAGGCGCTGCAAAAAATAAAGGTGCTGGAAGATGCGGTGAAACAGGCTGCAGAGAACGAGCGCATCACCGAATCGAAATTCAGGAACAACCTGGTGACCACTACCGACCGCATAGATGCACAAACCCTGCTGTATGAAAGCCGGCTGAACCTGGAGCTGGCCAAGGCCGATGCCACCGCTGCCTATTATACCCTGATGAAAGCAACCGGGCATATTCAACCCTAAAACAATTTAAAAGCATTTCTAAAGAGATTTTGTATGAACGCAGAAAAGAAAAGCAAAAAAGGTAAAAAGATCATCTTTCCCATCATACTGGGTCTTGTACTGGTAGGCGCATTGGGTTTTACGGTAAAAAAATATGTGTATGGTCAAAGCCATGAAGAAACCGATAATGCGCAGGTAGATGCAGACATCAGTCCCGTGGTGGCCCGTGTAGCCGGTTATGTAAAAGAAATCCGTTTTACAGATAACCAATATGTAAAGGCCGGCGATACGCTGGTGATACTGGACGACCGCGATTACCAGATCAAACTGCAACAGGCGATAGCCGCGCTGGCCGTGGCCAAACAATCGGTAAACGTATCGCAGTATGCCGTAAGCGAAGCCCGCACCGGTATTGCTACTGCACAGGCCAATGTAGAGGCGGCCAAGGTAAGATTGTGGAAGGCTACCGAAGACTTTAAACGGTATGAGAACCTGTATGCCGATCATGCCATTACCAAAGCGCAGTTTGATGCTGTGAAGGCCGATAAAGATGCTGCCGAAGCGGCGCTGCGTGCTGCCGAAAGCCAGTTGCCCGCCGTGCATGAAAAGGTAAGCACCAACAAACAACAGGTGCAGGCCACTGCCAGCAATATTGCCCTGCGTGAAGCCGATATCGATTATGCTAAACTGCTGGTGTCGTATACCGTTATTACAGCGCCTATAGATGGTATTGTTTCTAAGAAATCGATACAGCCCGGTCAGTTGGTGCAGGCAGGCCAGAACTTGTTCTCCGTGGTAAATGAAAAGGGCTTGTATGTAACTGCCAATTTCAAGGAAACCCAAATGGAGCATTTGCGTGTGGGTGAAGAAGTGGATATAGATGTAGACGCATTTCCCGATAATACGCTGAAAGGCACCGTGGAATCGTTTGCCGGCGCTACCGGCGCCAAATTTTCGCTGCTGCCTCCCGATAATGCCACCGGCAACTTTGTAAAAGTGGTGCAGCGTATTCCTGTTCGTATCAAACTCAGCGGTAACGATACCGGCTTTTTACAGCGTTTGCGTCCTGGTATGAGCGCACGGGTAGTGGTACATACGAAGTAAACAGAAAAATTATTCGCGATGGTTGAGCATGGATTTAGAAAATGGATCATTACCATTACGGTGATCATGGCTTCGCTGCTGGAGCTGATAGATACTACCATTGTAAACGTGGCCCTGCCCGATATCATGGGCAACCTGGGCGCTACCCTCGAAGATGCCGGCTGGCTGGTGACGGGTTATGCCGTGGCGAATGTGATCGTGCTGCCTATGTCGGGCTGGCTGGGCGACCGGTTTGGACGTAAAAATTATTTCCTGGCTTCTATTCTCCTGTTTACCATCGCCTCCTTCCTGTGCGGTAATGCCACCTCGCTCACCGAGCTTATTTTATTCCGCATTTTGCAGGGGCTGGCCGGTGGCGGTTTGTTATCGACGGCGCAGGCCATTTTGATGGAAACCTGGCCCCGTGAAGAAATTGGAATGGCTACCGCCCTGTTTGGATTGGGTGCGGTGGTGGGGCCTACTGTTGGTCCTACTATTGGCGGTTACCTGGTGGATAATGGCGAGTGGCCCGATATCTTTTATGTAAACATTCCCGTGGGCGCCGTGGCGGCCTTCCTGGTGTCGATGTTTGTGCGGGAATCGCCGCGCTATGCCAAGGGCAAACCCATCGACTGGTGGGGGATCATATTGCTGGCCATTGGCGTGGGTAGTTTACAAACCGTGCTGGAAAAGGGCGAATCGGAAGACTGGTTTGAAACGCCGTATATTTCCCTGCTTACCGTAACCACCATCATGGCTGTAATTGGATTTATATGGCGGGAGCTGAGTACCGATCACCCGGTGGTAAATTTCAGGATATTAAAGAACAGGAGTTTTGCGGTGGGTATAGTTACCTCCTTTAGTTTGGGTTTTGCCTTGTATGGTTCCGTATTCATATTCCCCGTTTTTTGCCAGAACCTGCTGCATTTTTCGGCCCTGCAAACCGGGCTGATCTTATTGCCCGGCGGCCTGGCCACCATATTAATGATGCCGCTGGTGGGCGCCATGTTGAAGCGGGGTGTGCCCGCGCAGTTTTTGGCTACGGGCGGGTTTATATTGTTTTTTGTGTTTTGCCTGCTGTTGTCTAATTCTACCCTGGAATCGGGTGTACAGGATTTTTTCTGGCCGCTGATCATACGTGGTATTGGCATGGCCATTTTGTTTGTGCCGCTCACTACGCTGGCCATACAGGAGTTGCAGGGTAAGGATATAGGGCAGGGTACCGGTTTGAATAATATGATGCGTCAGCTGGGCGGCTCGTTTGGGATTGCCATTTTGACCACGCTGATACATGTGAAATCGGGCGCTACGCGCAATGAATTAATTGGTTATATCAATCCATACAATCCCGCCTATGTGGAAAGAACGCAGGGTCAGGTGCAGCTATTTATGAGCAAGGGGCATAGTTTGCAGGAGGCACAGCAAATGGCGGCGCAGGCTATAGAGGGCACCGTGGTGCAACAGACCTTGCTGGTGACTTATGATAACCTGTATTTGTTGATTGGGGTGTTTGTGTTGTGTTCGATACCGGTGATTTATTTACAGAAGTTTAAAAAGAAGGTGGTAGTGCCTGTGGATGCGCATTAGCCACCGGCTTGACAATATTTAAGTTGGTTTAGTTGGAAAGTTCGATGTACCCCGGTAAGGAGTTTTTCCCTTCCGGGGTTTTTTTATTGGGGTGGGTATAGGTGAAGGATGGATTGGGTATGGGTGAGGTATAGGCGGTATATAGGCGGTTCATAGGCTTTTTATAGGCGGGCCATAGGTAAAGCATAGATAAACCATAGGTGAAGCATAGGTGGGTCATAGATACAGGCTAAAAAAAGAGCAGTCCAGGAGGGGTGCTCCGGGACTGCTCCAAATAGTTTGTACGAAATCCTTAGCCATCAAGGACAGGGTCATCGAGAGGTACAAATGGTTACAATTTCAAAGGATTACTGGATTCTGGATCTTGGATTTTACGTTACAAAGTCATTGTCAATTGATTCAGGGACAGGGTTTCGGGCTTTTCGGATACTGGGTTTTTTTGGATCTTTCTACGGATTTGGATTTGGTTTTCAGGGATTTCGGATGTTGGTTTTTTCACGGATGCAGGGATTTTGGTTTCATTCGGATTGTTGGATCTTCGGTTTTTTTCAAGGATCTGTTGGATTCGGTTTTCTACGGATTTTCGGATTTTTCAGTTTGGTCTTTCTTTGGATTTTCGGATTCGGTTTTTTCATCTGGATATTGGCGTCCTTTGAATCAATCAATCTGACAGAACAAACATATTGTGAAACCGGAGCCCAGTCAAGCGAACAAACGCTTGATTTGATTTATTCATAAAATACACACCCCATCGTTGATTTACAGTACAAAAACCACGTATTTATACGAATGCGCGGTTATGCGTTTATAGGCTTATTTTTATAAGGTGCTGGTAATAAAAATGATAATGTTTAAACGGTAAAATCCATGTTGTTTGCAAACAAAAAAGTTTTGATCACGGGCGGCTCCCGGGGCATCGGAAAAGCCATCGCCATTCGCCTGGCTGCGGCCGGCGCCGACGTTGCCATTGTGGGTAAAACCGCCGAACCACACCCCAAACTGGAGGGTACCATTTACACCGCCGCCGACGAAATTCGCCAGGCCGGCGGGGCCAGGGTAGTGCCCATACAGGGCGATATACGTTTTGAAGAAAGCATTACGCATATTGTAAAGACTACGGTTGAGGAATTGGGCGGCATAGACATACTTATTAATAATGCCAGCGCCATCAGTCTTACAGCTACTGAGCAAACCGAACCCAAGCGCTGGGACCTGATGCATGATATCAATGTGCGGGGCACCTTTTTTATGTCGCGGGCCTGTATACCTTATTTAAAACAGGGTAATAACGCGCATATCTTAAATCTATCTCCGCCGCTTAATCTCAATCCCGAATGGTTTGGAAGATACCTGGCTTATACCATCAGCAAATATGGTATGAGTATGATTGTGCTGGGGCTGGCGCATGAACTACGCGAACACCACATTGGCGTAAATGCCTTATGGCCGCGCACTACCATTGCCACCGCCGCCATTCAAAACGTAGTAGGCGGCGACGTGTTGATGCAACGCAGCCGCAAACCTGAAATAGTTGCCGATGCGGCATTTCATATACTGCAAAGATCTTCGCAGGATTGCACTGGTAATTTTTTTATTGATGAAGATGAGTTGAAGAAAGAGGGTGTCACGGATTTTGACAGGTATGCGGTGAATCCTGGAGGGAAGTTGATGCAGGATTTGTTTTTATAACGGGCATGGGCAATTGTTTATCCACATTTTTTATAATGTGAGAGGAGTGGTGTAAATTGCTAACAAATGTTTGTGTTATGACGGAAAGAGAAAAGCAAATCATTTTGGCAGAACTCGATAGGGTTGAGCGGGAGGCCAGCAAATCAAAAGAGTTTACGTTAAAGTATTTGGAAGAAGCGGGTGTCATGGAGATAATCAGGCGAAGTAACGAAGAAGACGAGGAAGATCAGGAACAAGGAAAAAACTAAGTTGCCCGTGTCTCACCATTTGCCTTATAGCATCATAGGGTTCCACAGTTGTGATAAAAAAGTTGGAATCCGTGTACTGAACGGACTTGATGAACTGCGACCCAGTAATAATCCCTGGGATTGGCTGGGACCAGGGATATATTTTTGGGAGCAAAATCCAGTTAGGGCATTAGAATACGCGAAGGAATCTGTCCAGGGAAAACAGATTAATAAAGTGCGCATAAAAGAGCCGCTTGTATTGGGTGCTATAGTTGAATTAGGAAACTGTTTAAATCTGGTTGAAGCAAGATCGTTGGAAGTGTTGAAAAGTGTTCATACCGTTTTAAGAAATATGATGTTGCAAACAGGCGCCAGGATGCCTGAAAACAAGGGCAACAACCGGGCGCTGGATTGTACAGTTATCCTGGTTTTGCACCAACTCTTAAAATATGCCGGCCTACCCGCCTACGATACCATTCGCTGCGCCTTCCCCGAAGGCGGCGAAATTTACCCCGGTTCCGCCATCACCTCACGCCTCCACATCCAGGTATGCGTACTCCAACCAGAATGCATCCTAGGCTACTTCCTCCCCAAACCCATTCACTACTACAACCCCGACTTACAAGCAGCATAACTCCATTTTAACATTCCATTTCCCCTAAACCCCCATTTCCTCCTTATCTTGTCGCCACCTGAATCATAAAAATATTGCACATATGAAATGTCCAAACTGTGACGAAACGTTAGTAATGGCAGACCGCCAGGGAGTAGAAATAGATTATTGCCCCAAATGCCGCGGTGTATGGCTGGACAAAGGCGAACTGGATAAAATCATCGAACGCTCGGCCGACTTCGAATCGGGTTACCGCAAAAACGAAAGCGATCAGCAACGCTATTACGATAAAGACGATTACAAACGCCAACAACACCCCCACAAGAAAAAAAGAGGTTTCCTGGGCGATTTCTTTGATTTCGATTAAGGATTCACGCCGTCACCAAACTTCTCGGGCCGCATCTGCGGAAACAGCAACACGTCTTGTATAGAAGGCTGGTTGGTCATCAACATCACCAACCGGTCTATTCCTATACCAATGCCCGCCGTAGGCGGCATGCCATATTCCAATGCCCTCAAAAAGTCGTGATCGATGTACATCGCCTCGTCATCGCCGCGTTTCAGCAACTCCGCCTGCTCTTCGAAACGCTCACGCTGATCGATGGGATCATTCAGCTCGCTGTAAGCATTGGCAATCTCCTTGCCGTTTACGATCAGCTCAAACCGCTCTACCAGCCCCGCTTTATCGCGGTGCTTTTTGGTAAGCGGGCTCATCTCTACCGGATAATCTATAATAAAGGTGGGTTGTACAAAATGATCCTCGCATTTTTCACCAAACAACTCATCAATAAGTTTACCCTTACCCATGCTGGGCTCGGTATGAATACCCAGTTGTTTGCACACAGCCCGCAATCCTTCTTCATCCATACCACTTACATCAATGCCGGTATGTTCCCTGATAGCGTCGTATATGCTGATGCGTTTAAAGGGCGCCTTAAAATTGATGGTGTGCTCACCCACCTGCACATCGGTAGTACCATGCAGTGACAGTGCCACCTTTTCAATCAACTGTTCGGTGATCTCCATCATCCAGAAATAATCCTTGTAAGCCGTATACCATTCCAAAATGGTAAACTCGGGGTTATGCGTACGGTCCATACCCTCGTTGCGGAAATTGCGGCTGAACTCATACACCCAGTCAAACCCGCCCACGATGAGCCTTTTCAGGTACAGCTCATTGGCAATACGCAGGTAAAAAGGCACATCCAGTGCATTGTGATGGGTAATAAACGGACGTGCAGCGGCGCCGCCGGGAATAGCCTGCAGCACGGGGGTATCTACTTCCAGCGCGCCCTGGGCATTCAGGAAATCGCGCATGGTATTGATGAGTTTCGAACGTTTTACAAAGACTTCCTTTACCTGCGGGTTTACGATCAGGTCGGCATAACGCTGGCGGTACCTGAATTCAGGATCGGTAACGGCATCAAAGGTTTCACCTTCTTTTTCCTTTACAATGGGTAATGGTTTCAAACTTTTGGTGAGAAAGGCGAGTTCCTTCACATGCACCGAGGTTTCACCGGTTTTGGTGGTGAATACATAACCTTTTACACCTATGATATCGCCGATATCGGTAAGGTGTTTCCATACTTTATCGTACAGCGTTTTGTCTTCGCCGGGGCAAATTTCATCGCGTTTGATATACAACTGGATCTTACCGGTGCTATCCTGTATCACGGCAAAAGAGGCCTTGCCCATATCACGAATGCTCATGATGCGGCCGGCCAGGCATACATCGGCAAAATCGGCCTTGTTCTCTTCGCCTTTATACTGCTGTTTAATGGGAGCGGCATAGCTGTTTACCGGGAAAAGCGGGGCCGGATAGGGATCAATGCCCAGTTGCTGTAATTGGGCCAATTTATCGCGACGAACGATCTCCTGCTCAGACAAATGTTGTGTACTCATAATTGTTGAATGCGGCTGCAAAGGTAGTATTTCAACTCATCGCCAGCAACACCTGCCAGGCTTCCCTTACCTTGCCCTCATCCAGCAACTGTTTGGCATAGGTATGCAGCTCTATCTCCATATCTGCCGGATTGATGGCATAATACTGGAAAATATTCTTCAGCCGGTCATCGTGAAAGGCGGGATCTATCACCGGCATCTCGTGCACATTACCCAGCTGGCCCAGGTTATTACCAGTTAATATTTTGCTGTTGCGGATGGCCCCGGGCAGGGCATCTACGCCAATACCCAGCTTTACATTGGGTTTTTCTACCTTAAAAAGATTGCTTTCATCTACCCGGCAATACCAGTCGCCGCCCAGCCGCGCTACATGATGCAGCTTACGCTGGTCGATCTTTTTATTCTCATCCAGCAGGGCTTCATCGATGTGCATGCGCAACACTTCGCACAAAACCAGGTTGCCGGCCCCGCCCTGGGTACCCAGCGTTTGTATATCCAGCACCTTACATTCCATCTTCACCTTACTTTCTTTTACCATGGGCGGCTGCACCAGGGTGGCAGGCTCGGGTGTAAAGCCTGCCTTTACAAATTCATTCACCTCTTTGGGAAAATCGCAACTGGCCAGACTTACCTGTTGCACCATATCGTAGTCAACAATATTGATCACCACCTCAGGTATTTCCAGTACATTCTGCAAACTGTGTTTGGTGCTGTTGTCGCGCACCCGGCGCGAAGGCGAAAAGATTACCACCGGGGGCGTGGTAGAAAACAAATTAAAGAAACTAAAGGGGCTCAGGTTTACCATACCCGCCGTATCGATGGTGCTGGCAAAACATATGGGGCGCGGGGCAATGGCATGCTGCAGATAATTCTGCCTGTCTACCGGGCCCAGTTCCTGCAGATCGAGGATCATATTTTCTTTTTTGCTAAAATGGAAAAATCATCCTCATCCTTTACCATGGTATTGCTCAGTTTACCCAGACCGTCTATCTCCAGCTCCACCAGGTCGCCGTCCTGCAGCCATTGTTCGGTATAGTTGGGATCGTTGAGTTTGCCGGTTCCGTTCAGTTCCAGAAAACAACCGGTGCCAACCGTACCACTGCCAATGATATCGCCGGGGTAGAGGGTAACGCCATACGATGCGCGCTCGATGATCTCGGCAAAGGTCCAGTCCATAGAACCGAGGTTGCCATCACTCACCTGTTTACCATTTACAAAACATTGCATACGCAGGTTCCAGTTCTTTCCCACATGGCCTTCTTTGGGCGGTACTTCGTATTGGGCCAGTTCATCCAGCGTTACCAGCCAGGGACCAATGGCTGTACTGAAATCCTTGCCCTTGGCGGGGCCCAGGTTCAGCAGCATTTCTTCCATTTGCAGGCGGCGTGCGCTGAGGTCGTTCATGATCATGAGCCCGCCGATGTACTGGTCGGCTTCTTCGGCGCGAATGTTACGGCCGCTTTTGCAGACCACGATGGCTGCCTCCAGTTCGAAGTCCAGCTTTTCGAAATGATCGGGCATGCAGCTCACCTCGCCGGGTCCCTGTATGCCAAAGTGATTGGTAAAGTAGAATATGGGGTATTGATCAAACTCGGGTATCATGGGCGCCTTGCGGTTGCGCCGGGCCGATTCTACGTGCTGGCGAAAGGCATACCCATCGCGGCAGGAGCCGGGAAAGGGGACGGGCGCCAGTATGGTAGCGGCATCGTAGGGAATGCCCTTCGATTGGGATATCTTGCCTTCACGCACCATCATTTCGCCTCCCAGCGCCATATGATAGGCGTCTTCCCAGTAATTCAGGAACATACTCATATTATGCGGCAGATCGGGATGCAATACTTCGGCATCGTACAAAAAGCCGTCGATCAGCAGGGCTACACGATCGTGCCCATCATGCAGGTAAGAAACCAGTTTCATATCAATAAGCAGTATTTATTGCTCGCAATATACGAAGTCTGAAGTCGGAAGTCGGAGGTCAGATGTCAGAAAATACATTAAATGCCATGCATGTTTTTTTCGACTTCTGACCTCCGACTTCTGACCTCTGACTTCCGTCCTGCGTTTTTTTGCGGTTTGAAAGTTTTAGTACAGATATGTTTTGTTTGTAACTTTTCCCCATGAAATGTTTTGTTGCCCTCGTTATTGGGTTATCGTTCATGCATGGCCTGCAGGCACAGGTAAAAAATACACCCTGGCTCGAAGCACTGCTGCGCAAGCAGGCCTCGCCGCTGTTAAAAGAGGTATTGAACCAGCCAGACAGTTTTCATTACCAGGTGATCTACACCAGGATCGATCGCGATAAAAACAACCAGCCGCATTTTACGCATTATTATCTGCATGTAAACCGGGACCAGTATTTTAACCCGGCATCGATGGTAAAACTGCCCACGGCCTTGCTGGCGCTGGAAAAAGTGAATACATTAAGAGAATATGGGGTAGATAAATATACACCCATGCTTACCGACAGTGGTTATAGCCGTCAAACACGGGTTTTATACGACAGCACGGCGGCCAACTACCTGCCTTCGGTAGCGCATTATGTAAAAAAGATATTCCTGGTAAGCGATAACGATGCCTATAACCGCCTGTATGAATGGGTGGGGCAGCAAATGCTGAATGAACGGTTATGGAACATGGGTTATACCGGCACCCGCATTACCCGGCGTTTTGTGAGTATGAACGAAGACGAGAACCGGCATACCAATCCCATCCGTTTTATGCAGGGCGATAGTGTGTTGTATACACAACCGGCTGCTGTAAGTCCTGTGCCCTTTGATTTCAGCCGCAAGCTGATGGTGGGCAGGGCGCATATGAACCGGCAGGACAGTCTGATCCAGTCGCCTATGGATTTCACCACGCACAATGTTTTTCCGCTGGAAGACATGCAACAGGTATTGCAGGCAGCCATCTTCCCCAACTCGGTGCCCGAAAAAAAACGATTTAACCTAACGGCCGATGATTACCGTTTCCTGCACCGCTACATGAGCCAGCTGCCTTCGGAAAGCGATTATCCCAAATACGATACCAGCGAATTCTTCGACAGTTATACAAAGTTCTTTATGTTCAAAGCCTGGCGTAGCAAGATACCGCCCTATATCAGGGTGTTTAACAAAACAGGCTGGTCGTATGGATTTTTAACCGATGTGGCCTATATTGTTGATTTCAAAAATAAGATCGAGTTTATGGTGAGCGGGAATATATATGTGAACAGTGATGGCGTGATCAACGATGATAAGTATGAGTATGAAGAGATCGGTTATCCTTTTTTTAAGGAGGTGGGGAACATCATTTATCAATATGAATTAAAACGGCCGAGGAAGTATAAACCCAATTTAACAGCGTTTGAGTTTGATTACAAATGAAAGGGATACTAATTTGTGTATGGTTATGTGCGGGCAGCCTGGTGCTGCAGGCGCAGTATATCCGGATCAACCTGATGGGTTATTTGCCGGGTAGCAGTAAGGTGGCGGTTTGGTGTAGTAAGGAAGAAAAGGCTATCAGCGATTTTCAGATACTGGATGCCAAAGGAAAGGTAGTGTTGAAAGGCAAGGCGGGAAAAGCGTATGGCGCATACGGTCCTTTCAAACAAACCTATCGCCTTGATTTTTCAAAGCTTACCAAACCCGGTAAATATACCATAAGGGCTGGCGGCGCAGTGTCTCCGGCGTTTGCCATAGGGCATGATGTATACAAAGGCAGCGCCGACTTCTGCCTACGCTATATGCGCCAGCAACGCAGCGGCTTCAATCCTTTTTTAAAAGACAGTTGCCATACCCACGATGGCTATACCTTATACGGCCCCATGCCCGATAGCACCCGCATCGATGTATCGGGTGGCTGGCACGATGCCTCCGATTACCTGCAATATTCCACTACTTCTGCCAATGCCACCTGGCATTTGCTGGCCGCTTACCGCGATTTCCCGAATGTATTCAGCGACCGCCACCAGGCCAATGGACTGGAAGGAAAAAACAACCGCGCCGATGTACTGGATGAGGCCAAATGGGGATTGGACTGGTTATCGAAAATGCATCCACGCGAAGACTGGCTGTTTAACCAGATTGCCGACGACCGCGATCACCAGGGAATGCGTATACCCAAAGAGGATAGTTTTTATGGAAGAGGTTTTGAACGGCCTGTATATTTTTGCACCGGCGAGCCGCAGGGTTTTGCAAAATATAAGAACCGCGCAACCGGTGTGGCTTCTACGGCCGGTAAGTTTGCCAGCGCCTTTGCACTTGGTTACCAGCTGTTAAAAGATACCCAACTACTCAACAAGGCCCATTCGGCCTATGCACTGGGTATTCAAAAGCCCGGTGTTTGCCAAACTGCGCCCGGGCGTTCGCCTTATTTTTATGAAGAAGATAATTGGGTAGATGATATGGAACTGGCAGCAGCCAGCTTATCGAAATATTCCGAAGCATTGGCTTTTGCTGAAAAGGAACCGGTAACTCCCTGGCTGGGCGCTGATACCGCCCGCCACTATCAATGGTATCCCTTTATTAACCTGGGTCATTATGAATTAGCCAGAAAGGGACACCAACAAACCACCCACTATTACAAACAAGGTATAGAACGTGTTTGGCAAAAGGCACAGCAGAATGCTTTTTACCGCGGCGTACCTTTTATTTGGTGCAGCAATAACCTCACTACTTCCTTTGCCATTCAATGCTACTGGTACCGGCAACTCACCGGCGATACTACCTATACCGAACTGGAACAGGCCAATTTCGACTGGCTGTTTGGCTGCAATCCCTGGGGCACCAGCATGGTGTATGGTTTGCCAGGATGGGGCGACACACCAACCGACCCACACTCGGCCTTTACCCATCTCGGCCATTATCCCATCGATGGCGGTCTGGTAGATGGTCCTGTGTATGGCGCCATTTACAAAAACCTGATCGGTATTACCTTGTACGAACCAGATGAGTATGCCGAATTTCAAAGCGACCTGGTGGTATACCACGACGACTATGGCGATTATTCCACCAACGAACCCACCATGGATGGCACCGCCTCGCTGATTTACCTGCTGGCGGCCAAAGAAGCATCGCCCTATACTTATAGCCATGGCGCCATCACCAGGGGCGATACTACCAAAAAAGAAATAGCGCTGGTGTTTACCGGTGATGAATATGCCGATGGGGGTAAATCGATTGTACGCGACTTAAAACGCCAGGGTGTTAAAGCATCGTTTTTCCTGACCGGCCGTTTTTACCGGAATTTTAAACCGTTGGTAAAAAAATTACAAAAGGCTGGTCACTACCTGGGGCCTCACTCCAATGCGCACCTGTTGTACTGCGACTGGAACAACCGCGACAGCCTGCTGGTAACCAAACAGCAGTTTGTTGCCGACCTGCAGGAAAATCTCAAGGTGCTGCCCGCCGAATATTTTCTTCCTCCTTATGAATGGTACAACGATTCCATTGCCGCCTGGACAAAGGAACAGGGCTTGCAACTGGTCAATTTTACGCCGGGCACTTATTCCAATGCCGACTATACCACACCGGCCATGAAAAATTACCGCAGCAGCGAGCGCATTTTGCAATCGATTAAAGATGTTGAACAGCAGCGCGGGCTGAATGGCTTTATTTTATTATTACATATAGGTACACATCCCGATAGAAAAGATAAAATGTATTATCAGCTTCCTGCCTTAATTAGTTATCTACAACAGCGCAGTTATAAATTTTTGACAATTAATCAATTGTTGAAATAAAAATTTTTTTGAACTTTGTGCTTCCTTTTTGGTTATTAACTGTTACGTCGACTTTTCCAACAAAACCTAACGGTACCCTAGCAAGTATTTACACAAGACAGGCATTGATCTAAAAGTGATAGTTACAATGGAAAAGGTAACCAAACCACGCTTTAGTAAAACTGGCCATGAAGCCGTTTTTCAACAGTTGCGGCAGGAGGTGAATTATCTTGTTGAACAACTGGAACCAAAACGGCGGGGAAGTATTCTGCTTAAAGCCATGCTGTTCCCCGCATTGTATGTAATAACCTACTTTACCCTGCTTGTTTCAGGCGCCCATAGCTGGGCATTTTACGCCTGTTACTTTTTAATGGGTATACTGCTCGTTGTGATCTTTCTCAACATCATTCACGATGCAGTACATGGCACTATCTTCCGCAGCAAAAAGATGAACGACTGGTATGTATACCTGTTCGATTTGATGGGCGCCAACAGTTATGTATGGAAGCTGCGTCATATTCGTTTCCATCACAATTATCCCAACGTAAACGGATGGGATACGGATATCGAGCAAAGCAGCCTGGCGCATATTTTTCCCGATGGGGAGGCATTGTCTATACACAGGTACCAGCATATCTATCTGCCGTTGTTGTACCCCTTTTATTTATTCAACTGGCTGCTGGTGCGTGATTTCAAGGATTTTTTTAATAAGAAAAAAACCATCTGGAAGCTGGTCACCATTCCACGCGTGGAATATGTGAAGCTGTTTGTATTCAAACTGTTTTTTCTTGCCTATTTGATACTGGTGCCAAAGCTGGTGCTGGATATTTCATGGCTGCAGGCCATTGGCGGTTTCCTGGTAATGATGTTCACTGCCAGTATATTTTCGCTGATGGTATTGCTGAGCCCGCATGCCAATACCAGTTCCGAATTCCCGGTGCCCGATACCAATAATACGCTGCCGCATAGCTGGATGATGCATATGCTGGCCACCACCAACGACGTAACCCACGATAACTGGTTTACCCGGTTTGTAATGGGCTGTTTTAATTTTCATGTGGCGCATCATTTGTTCCCCAATGTGAATCATGTATATTATCCGGAAGTAACCGGTTTGCTAAAAAAGTATGCTAAAACCCACCAATGGCCCTACCGGGAGTACACGCTGGGGGTTTCATTGGGTAAGCATTACCAGTTATTGAAAGCCAACGGGGTTACCGAGAATATATTTGAGGAAACCATGTAAGGCGTAAAATTTGTATTTTTGTGATAATTATACAGTTATGAAATTCGAAAAGATTCATAATAAGGGGCAGGCGCGGTTGTTCAGGAATCAATACCTGGAGATGCTTACTAAAACGCATCCCCTGGTAATTTGGGGGATGTATATACCGGTGATCGTGTACATGCTGTATTACAGCCACAACACGCTGGGTTTTTCGGGGATGCGGATTGGATTGACCTTTGTGGGCGCCCTGTTTTTCTGGACCTTTTTTGAATACATAGCCCACCGCTTTTTGTACCACTGGGTAAGCGATAGCCCCCGGGTGCAAAAGTTTGTGTACACCATGCATGGCAACCACCATCATTATCCCCGCGATAAACAACGCCTGTTTTTGCCGCCGGTACCCAGTATCATTATGGCCTCGGCCATATTTGGATTGATGTACCTGGTGATGCGGCAAAACGTATATATGTTCTTTCCCGGTTTTATTCTGGGTTATCTTTTATATGGCAGTATGCACTATGCCATTCATGCCTGGAACCCGCCTTTTAAATGGATGAAACCCCTGTGGCGGAATCACCATTTGCATCATTATAAGGATGAGAATAAAGGATATGGGGTTAGCACCACTATCTGGGACAGGGTGTTTGGGACCATGTTCGATCTAAGGAAGGAGAAAGAAGATAAGGCCAAGGTGAAAGAACTGATGTTTAAATAACATCATTCAAACACATACCGGTAGGTTCTGTGTATCTTATCCTGCCGGGCGCCCGTGGCCTCATGCAGCGCCAGCATTTTATCGTTGAAGTCTCCCACCCAGGCCAGTTCCACGCCTTTGATCACGTTACGCGGCAATACCTCCAGTTGCAAACAGCGTATCAAGGCCGATTCAATACCATGGTTCTGGAATTTTTTCTTGCAGCCCATTATGATGATGCGCAAACGGTCGACGGTGGTGGTTTTTGAATACCAGAAAAATTTCAGTTTGCCCCAGAGGTTCAGCCGGCCATGTACATGTTTGAGAATCTGGTTTACATCGGGCAGGCAAAGCACCACGGCTATGGGCTCGTCTTTAAAATAGGCAAACCAGATGATGCGTTCATCCATGATGGCCTTCATTTGCCTGAACGATTCTTTGATGGTACCCATCTCAATGGGGGTGAAGTTCTCAAAGTCGCTCCAGGCATCGTTGTATATTTCGCGGAAATCAGCAGCGTATTTGTCGAATTGTTTTTTATCGAAATGCCGGAAACTGTAACCCGGCTTTTTCATCACCCAGTCTGCTATGCGGGTAAAGCGGTCGGGCAGTGGTGTGGTGGCATCCAGGAAGTTGGTAAACTGGTCGTATAGTTTGGTAAAGCCGTACGATTCAAAGAAGTCGATATAATAGGGCGGATTGTAATTCATGCCCAAGCTGGGCGGTTTAAACCCGTGTATCAGCAGCCCCCAGTATTTATCGTTCTCGCCGAAATTAATGGGACCGTCCATGGCCTTCATACCCTGTGCTACCAGCCAGGTTTTGGCTGTATCGAACAGTAAATGAGCCGCCTGACGGTCGTTGATACATTCAAAAAAACCGATACCGCCGGTAGGCTGCGGATTTTTATACGCTTTTTCCCTGTTTACAAAAGCAGCAATCCTGCCTATCGTAGTCCCACTTTTATCTTTCAAAAGCCAGCGGTTGCAGGTACCATGGGAAAAAAATACATTGCGCGCAGGATCGAATACAGCCGCCACATCGTTGTCGAGCGGACATATCCAGTTCGGGTCCTTTTGATATAATTTTTTTGGCAGATCTATAAATTCCCTGGCCTGTCCAGCATTGGCTACCTCTATCAGGTTCATGCAGCGAACTTAGCAATAATTCACCATTTCTCGTCATCAGGTATGTCGTGCGGGGGCTTGAACTGCTTACGCATATTGATTTTTTGAATTTGCCTTTGCACCACCAATTCTGCGATCAGCATACCGGCATCGGTGCCGGGATTATTTTTCAACGTGGTATTGAGGGTTTCTTCAGATATATCGATACGATATAATATGGACACCAGGCGGTTGAAATCTTTTTCTACCAGGTGGTTGATATATACAGCCAGCTCGTTCACCAGCGTTTGCGGATCGCCCGTTGGGGATATGTCAAAATCGCGCGCCAGTTCGCTGCGGGCCAGTGTTGTACCTTCTAAAAAATTCATGGTCGTTTAATGTGGCCGTTTGCTTTCTATGTACGGCCAATTGGTTACTTTTACAGCCGGAACCAACCGGTGGAGCGACCGGTTATTTCCACTAGTTGTAAGCAATCATTGACCCTCATTACACGTAACATTTTAACCTTATTCTCAGGATATGCGTTGGAGTGCGGGGATCATTGTTTGCTTTTTGTTTTTATGCACCTGTGTTCAGGCGCAACGTACCCGCTATGGGTCGGTCAAAGGTACAGTTATTGACTCAGCCACCCATCGCCCGCTCGAAAGCGCCACCATATCGGTATTCCTGGTGGCCGACTCCTCCCTCATCAATTATGCACTCACCGGCCGTAAAGGCGATTTTGCCATAAGCGATATTCCATTAAACACGCTTTGCAGCCTGCTGGTGTCGCACAGTGGTTATATGCCGCTTGAAAAAACATTTACCCTTTCGCCTGATAAAAGAGAGCTGGGGCTGGATACCATTTCCCTGGATAAGGCCGTGAACGAACTGCAGGCGGTGACCGTTACCGCCGTGCGGCCACCCGTGTCGGTGCGGAACGATACGCTGGAATTTAATGTATCGGCGTTTAAAACGCTGCCCAATGGCATGGTGGAAGATGTATTAAAACAACTGCCGGGGGTAGAGGTAGACAGGGAAGGCAATATTACCGTGAACGGCAAAAAGGTGACCAAGGTAACGCTCGATGGCCGCGAGTTTTTTGGCGGCGATCCCAAAATAGCCATCAAGAACCTGCCCAAAGATGTGATCGAGAAATTGCAGGTGGTAGATAATAAAACCAAAGAGTCGCGGTTCAACAAAACCACATCGGGTAATGAAGACCTGGCCATCAACCTCACACTGCGCAAAGATGTGCAGCGGGGCTGGTTTGGCCGGGTGAGCGCAGGGTATGGCACCAGCGATCGTTATGAGGCGGCCGCCATGATGAACTTTTTCAACGGCGCCAAACAACTGAACTTTATTGGCAATGCCAACAACACCAACCGCGGCAGTATATCGGGCGAAGATTTTAATATCAGCAGCGGGCGCAGTACTCTCGATGGCGGTGGCGGTGGTTTAACGAGGGCACAGTCGGCCGGTTTGAATTTTGGCGATAACCTGGGCAAACAACTGAAACTGAACGGCAGTTATTTTTACAACAGCAGCCATACCGATAATTTCTCGCGCTCGCAAAGGCAAAACATTCTACCCGATACCTCTTTCTTTTACAATGCCGATAACAACAGCGCGAACGATTACAGCAACCACCGGTTAACGCTGAATGCTGCCTATACCATCGACACGCTTACCGAACTGCATGTGAATGCCTATGTGAATACCAATAGTGGCAATGCGGTGTCTGACAACAAGGCCGCATCTACCGGTTTAACCGGGCAGCTGATCAATACCAGCACCAACCAGTATAACTCGGTAGCAGACGGCAAACAGCTTACCGGCGAAGTGTTTTTCAGCCGCCGGTTCAGGAAACAGGGCAGGGGTTTTTCGCTGGGTGTGAATTACAACTACAACGACAATAAATCGGTGAACGATAATAGGGCCGAAAATGTATTTTACAAAAATGGTGTGCAGGATACCCGTGATTCCATCAACCAGCAAAGCCTGGTAACCGGCAATGGTAATAATATCTCGATAACGGCCACCTGGTCTGAACCGGTGGCCAAAAACTGGACGGCCCTGGCACGGTATACCTACACGCATAACCTGAGCAACAACGATAAGGTCACGAATAATTTCAACCAGGCCACCGGTAAATACGATATGGAAGATTCGGCCTTTACCAATCAATTCCGCAATTTGAACAAGGCCCATAATCCCGATCTGAGCCTGATGTACAACAAGGAAAAGTTCAGGGCCATGATTGGTTCGGGTGTACAGCTGATGACGCAGGATAACCAATCGCTTGCCAACGATCAGCTGTTGCACCAGTATTTTATCAATGTTACTCCTTCGGCCAATATCTCTTATCATTATAGTAAATCGGGGAGTGTATCTGTTTTTTATAATGGCCGCAGCCAGCAGCCTTCTATCCAGCAATTGCAGCCGGTACCCGATAACAGCAATCCTTTATATATACAGCAGGGTAACCCCGATTTAAGGCCTGCTTTCTTTCATAATATCAACCTGCATGCGCGTCAATCAAGTGGCAAAAATTACTGGTTTACCGGCGTGAATTTCAACAGCACCAAAAACCAGATCATTAATGAAACTTATTTTGATAGTGTGGGCAGGCAGGTGAGCAAACCGGTGAATGTGGATGGCAACTTTGGTTTTTCGGGTAACCTGCAATACAACTATACTGTTAAAAGAAAAAACTGGACCTTGCGGATGAACCTGGGTGCCAATGGACATTTTAACCGCAACACTACTTTCATCAACCGGGTGCATGTAGCGGCCAGGTCGTTAAGCGTGGCGGAATCGGTGGGCGCTACCTTTACTTATAAAGAAGTGCTGAGTATTGTGCCGGCGTTTTCTTTCCGGTTTAACAAAACCATGTATACCGATCAGGCGATACAGGATGCCAGTTTTAATACGAAGACGTTTTCGCTGAGCGCGTTCTGGAATCAGCCTAAACGGCTGATTGTTGAAAATAACCTGCAGTATAATTACAATAGTCAAATGGCGGAGGGTTTTAGAAAGGGGGTGGTGATGTGGAGTGCGGCGTTGAACTGGTCGTTGTTTAAAAAACAACAGGGTGTATTGCGGCTGGCGGTGTATGATATATTAAAACAAAATGCCGGTGTGTACAGGAATATTTCGCAAACTTATATCGAAGACCGGCAAACACAGATATTGCAACAGTATTTTTTGCTGAGTTTTATTTACAATCTTCGTAAGCTGAATTTAAAATAAGCTAGAACTTTTCCACCACACCCAACCCAAACAGCGCAAAATCATATTTAACGGGGTCGGCGGCATCGTAGTGACGCAAACAGGCGGTGAGTTCGAGGGCCGCCTGCCAGTCGATGGGTTTGCGGGTGAGGAGGTGGAAGCGTTTGGCTACTCGCGCTACGTGTACATCGATGGGGCAAACCAGTTGGGAGGGTGAAATGTGTTTCCAGAGTCCAAAGTCTACGCCGCTGTTGTCGCGGCGCACCATCCAGCGCAGGAACATATTCAGCCGTTTGCAGGTCGACTTGCGGGCAGGCGTGGCAATATGTTTGCGCGTACGCGCCGGCGCATCTTCCAGCGAAAAAAAGTATTCATAAAAACCCAGCAGGCAATTGGCCGTTGTGGTATCGCCGGGCTGCAGCCCTTTGGTAAAAGCCGTTTCCAGGCTATCGTGGTGGTTGTAATGATGTTTTAAGAAAGCAATAAAATACAACAGGTCGGTGGTGTTGAAAGTGCGGTGTTTGAATGTCAGCAGCTTTTTCAACTCCGTTTCATGGTGCTGTGTAATGAATTGATGCGGCGCCATATCCATAGCCTGCACCAGCTCTTTTGATTTGTTGATGATGATGGTGCGGTTGCCCCAGGCAAACACCGCGGCAAAAAAACCGGCAATCTCTATATCCTGTTTTTTGGTAAACAGGTGCGGTATCTGCACGGGATCGTCCTTGATAAATGCAGGCTGGTTGTATTCCGCTACTTTCCGGTTTAAAAAATCTTTCAGCGACCGCTTGTTCATTACACTAGCCAATGGCTTGTTTCAGGTCCTCCACCAAATCCTCTGCATCCTCGATGCCTACGCTTAGCCGTATCAGTGAATCGCTGAGCCCGTTTTTTATACGCTCTTCGCGGGGTATAGAAGCATGCGTCATAGTAGCGGGGTGATTGATCAATGATTCCACACCACCCAGGCTTTCGGCCAGGGCAAATACTTTGGTAGATGACAACAGCTTTTTAGCCGTATCCACACTATCGTCTTTCAAGGTAAAACTGATCATGCCGCCAAAACCACGCATTTGTTTTTTAGCCACTGCATAACCCGGATGATCGTTAAAGCCGCACCAGTACACCTTACCCACCTTTGGATGCGCACGTAAAAAGCTGGCTACCTGTTCACCATTCTCACAATGCCGCTGCATACGCAGATGCAATGTTTTGATGCCGCGTAATACCAGGAAACAATCCATAGGCCCCGGTACGGCGCCGCAACTTTTTTGAATAAAATACAGTTGATCGCGGAGGGCCTGGTCGTTCATCACCAGGGCGCCCTGTATCACATCGCTGTGACCGCCCAGGTATTTGGTGGCCGAATGCATCACGATATCGGCGCCCAGGTCGAGCGGGTTTTGCAGGTAGGGCGAAGCAAAAGTGTTATCTACACAAAGCAATATGTTGCCGGCTTTGGCAATGGCCGAAACAGCGGCAATATCCACGATGTTGATCAGCGGGTTGGTAGGCGTTTCGGTCCAGATGAGCTTGGTGTTTTTATTTACCAGCGGTTTGATATTATCGGCATCCTGCATGTTCACATAATGAAAACGAATGCCGAATTTTTCGAAGATCTTTGTAAAGAGCCGGTAGGTACCGCCATACATATCATTGGCTGCAATCACCTCGTCGCCGGGTTGCAGCAGTTTCAACACCGCATCGGTAGCGGCCACGCCGCTGCTAAAAGCTAAACCGTATTTTCCATTCTCGATCACAGCCAGTGCTTCTTCCAGGGCAAAGCGGGTAGGGTTTTGCGAACGGGCATATTCAAAACCTTTATGCTGTCCCGGCGCCGCCTGTACAAAGGTGGATGTTTGATAGATGGGCGTCATGATCGCTCCGGTGGAGGGATCGGGTTCTGCCCCTGCATGAATGTATTTGGTAGCTAACTTCATGGGGCAAAGATAGCCTGTTCTCCCACATTTCCAGTTTAACAATTGCTTAACCCAAAATCGAAAATTTACTGTAACATTTTTCAAATGCGGGCCGCTGCTGCATTTCAGCGAACGTACTACAGGGCGGGGGTATCGTAAATCTGCGAAAATGTTCGTAGTTCTTGTCATGACCCCTCCGCCGGTACCAATTATCTTGACTTGACAGCTATGGGCTATTACTTTTGGTTTATCAAAACGCAACATTACAAACAAAAAAGTATAGCCATGAAACAAGTGATTGCCCTTATGCTCGGTGTACTGATCAGTGCAGGAGCTTTTGCCTTCGACCCCGATCCCAACGAGAAAGTATTAAAAGCCTTCAATGAAACCTTTAGCGGTGCGCAGGAGGTGAAATGGGAAGAGTATCCCACTTATTACACAGTAAGCTTTGTAAATGCGGGTATTCGTTCTAAAGTGAATTACGATAAGGATGGTAACATGACGGGTTCTATCCGTTATTATGCACCCAAAATGCTGCCTCTGAACATCCTGAACAAGATCACTAAGGAGTATCCCAAAAAAACCATGTTTGGTGTTACAGAAGTTACCTTTGGCAGCGATGTTACCTATCATATTAAACTGGAAGATGAAAAGCGGTGGTATACTATTAAGGTAGATGCTGCTGGACATACCCAGATGACAGAGAAGTATAAAAAAATATAACTGCTGGCCGGCGTTCTCTCATCAGCCATGATTAAGCTATCGCAATAACCAACCGGCCACCAGGTATCGCCAATCATAGTTTTCAGCCGCATGGGCATCCAGCGGCTGAATTTTTTTTTGTAGCACCGCTTTCTTTAAAATTCCTTTTTGCACCAATACCTTTTTGGCTTCCTGTACATAATCCTGTAATTCCGGGTGCTGCATCCATTGCTGCTGCGGTGGTTCAAAACCGATTTTGCGGGTTTGCCATACGATGTTACCGGGCAGCCGCCCGCTCATGCTTTTACGCAGCAGCCATTTGGTGTAACCATCCCTGATCTTGAAATGGGCCGGCAGGGAAAAGATAAACTGTACCAGCTCGTGGTATAAAAAAGGCAGGCGTACTTCTACACCATGCGCCATGGCATTGCGGTCGGCATAACGGAGTAATTCTTCCAGGCCGTTTTCATAAGTATTATACTGCAGTACGCTGTTGAGGTGATTGCCCCGTGGCCGGTGGTAAAAGCTTTTGCCGTGGTTTTGTTTAAAATCCTGCGCAATATGGGGGTTGGCAGGGCGCTGTTTTAAATACCAGGCGGCCAGGCCGGGAAAGATGGCGGCCATTTTGTTTTGCCAGCCCCAGGTGGCGGTAATGCCGTTTTTGTGTGCTGCCTGTAGTTCTTTGTGTAAGGCATTTTTGTTGCTGGTGTACAATTGCTGCCAGTACCATTGATAGTATTTGTGGTAACCGGCCAATATTTCATCGGCGCCCTGCCCATCGAGCAATACCGGCACCCCGTGTTCACGGGCCAGTTGGTAAACATAAAACTGGGCGGCAATGCTGGCGCTTTGAAAGGGCTCTTCCTGGTGATAGCATATTTTTTCGAGATCGTTTACCAGCATCCCGGCATTGGGCTGCACCTGTATATTTTTTACACCGGTATGCTCTGCAATATGTTGGATAGCGGCTGATTCGTCGTTTTTAAAACCGGGGAAAACGGCTGAAAAGGTTTTGTTCAACGGCTGGTGCATATGGGCCAGCACAGTGGAGCTGTCTAAACCCCCGCTTAAGGAAGTGCCCAGCGGTACATCGCTGCGAAGACGCCTTTTAACGGAGGTCTGAAACAGGCTGTTGAACTGTTCTATAGCTTCCTGGTCGTTGCGGGCAACGGTGGTGGTAGCGGTTTCACGGTATTCCTGTATGGTCAACTGCTGCTGCCGGTATTCCAGGAAGGTTCCGGCGGGCAGTTTATGTATATCCCTGTAAAAGGTTTGCTGCGGGTTACGGGGGTTTTGGGTGTAACCCAGGGTGAGGTAGTTAAAAAGCATTTCCTCGTTCATATGCCGGGGAATACCGGCCGCCCACAGGGCTTTCATTTCGCTGGCAAACACCAACTGGTGGCCGTCTTTATAAAAATAAAAGGGCTTTTCCCCAAAACGGTCCCGGGCGGCAAAAAGCGCCTGCTCCTGTTCGTCCCAGATGGCAAAGGCAAACATGCCATCGAAATGGTGCAGGCAACTGTTTTTGTAACAATCATAGGCGGCCAGTATTACCTCGGTATCTGACCGGGTTTGGAAGGCATAGCCTTTTTGCTGCAGGGTTGTTTTGAGTTCGATGTAATTATAGATCTCGCCATTGTACACGATGGTATACCGGCCCGCATAATGCATGGGTTGAGCGGCGGCAGGCGAGCAGTCGATGATGGCCAGGCGGCGGTGCCCAAAACCCGTGGTTTGGCTTTGGTTGATCCAAAAAGCTTCGCCATCGGGCCCGCGATGAGCCAGGGCATCGGTCATTTGTTTCAACCGGGAGGCAGATAACAAAGCAGGTTGATGGGTAATAATACCGGCTATGCCGCACATAGATCAAAGGTAAGCGGATGGGGGGAGAAAGGGAAGTAGGAGGTAGGAGGTAGGAAGTAGGAAGTAGGAAATTTCACGAACCTCCTACTTCCTACTTCCTACTTCCTGGTATTTTATAGGCAATGAAGCTTTTACACTATCCCATCCCAGCGTCAAATGCATATAAGGCGCCTCGGCATTCTCAAATTCCATGGTAAATGCCTCGTAGGGGAAACGGGTTTTCTCTACCGGCACATCAAATTTATAGGCGTCTTTGGTAGAATCGATCTTCAGGCCCCAGGTATACAGGTCGTTGTTCAACACCAGCTTCCAGATCTTTTCCTGGGGGATACAATATAATACATAACGTCCTTTCTGTACTTTTTGATTGTTGATGGTCACATCCTGGAAAAACTCCAGTTCGGTGGCCTCATTGGCGCCCAGCCGCCAAACAGAACCGTATTTCACCAGGTCGCCGAAGATAACGCGGTTATCTTTTTGCGGCCGGCTGTAAACAACGCGGGCCACCGGTGGGGTGGTTAAAGTGCCCGACATTTTCAGCTTGGGATAATCTATCGGGAAATAGGCCATATCCATGGGCGATTTATCCATACCCGGCTGAATGGCCTTATGGGTAGCGGTGGGCCGGTTGGGCGTGGATGGCGTGATGGTTACCTTGTTGCTGCCCGGCGTTTTGTGATCGCAGGCGCTTAGCAAACCCAGCGTCCATAGGGAACCAATAAGTATAATCTGCCTGGTCAGGTTCATTCGTTTATTTTATGAAGGTGATGGGCAAACTGGCTTTTACATCGTCCCAGGCCATGATCATGTTGGCGCCTGAATCGGTCTTTTCAAAAACCAGGGTAAATGCTTCAACGGGTTCGGCTAGTTTTTCGGTTTTTATTTCGGTGCGCAGGGCATCTTTTTTTTCATCGTACAGGAAGGCGCCCCACATATCGGTGTCTTTATTAAAGATCAGCGTCCACCTGTCGGGATAAGGAATGGCAAACAGGGAATACCGTCCTTTTTTGAGCCGGGTTTCGCCAATCTTCACATCGCGGTAAATGTCTATTTCAGTGGCTTCATTGGCGCCGAGCCGCCATACTTTTCCGTATTCGATCAGTTCGCCAAAAACACCACGGCCGTTTTTCTGGGGGCGGCTGTACACCACCCGGAAGGTGAGCGGTTCGGCGTCCTTGTTCTGGATCTTTAAAACGGGATAGTTAGCGGGATAGTAGCTCATGTCCATGGGCGACTTATCGATGCCGGGGGCTTTAAACTGAGCTGTCAAACTTGTATTAATGGCGGCGAGCCCAATTAATAACATCATCCATTTGTTCATACTAATCACTTCTTTAATCGGCAAAAATAAATGTTTACGGGGTAAGATAGAGACGGAAAAATGGCTGTTGCGGCGGCATGCCCCTAAAAATTTCCGGGAGCTATCGCAGCGTGTCCAGCACTTTCAGCGCATGGCGATGCAGGGTGGGGAAGAAGTCGGCATAATACACCTGCAGCGCATCGTAATTGTCTTCAAAAAGCTTAAAAGCCGTATCGCTGTCGGTGAGGTAGGCGGCTCTTCGTACCAGGCCGGCAAAGCTGCGTTCTATACCCAGGCGGCTGCGGTAATTGTACAACCAGTTCTGCTGTTTCATATAGGGGTACATTACCCTGAACCGTTCGGGGAACACATGCAGAAATGTATCCATGGAGGTATATACTTCCTGCGAGAACCGGGACAGCGAATCGTCGGTAAACTGCTGAAAGTCATTGGCCAGAAAATGGTCGAAGGCCACGTCGATAAAAGCGGCGCTGTACAGGCGGTAATAGGGTTTGAAAATGTTCTTGGCTTCCCTGGTCGCGGCATGCTCATCGGTATAGGCATCGATGGCGCGGTGCAGCAAAATGCCTCTACGAACCTCCTCAGGAAATTGCAGCACCTGTTTGCCCTTCACAAAATCGCTGATGAGATTGCCGGCCAGTACTGCCGGTTCGTTAAAAGATAAATATGCGTGCGCCAGGTAATTCATTTATAACATGTACAGGTATGTGAATTTAATATTTTACCGCCTCATTTTATGAGTACAACCCATAAAATTTTGTGATGATCGGTAAACGCCGTTTTTGATAACAAAAGCCTTGTTTTTCTGCCAACCTTCAGGTATTCCGTGTGCCCGGTTTTGGGTATAGACTATGAAATAGTGAAGTGGTTAAAAACCAATATTCCATTTTAACAACCACTTAACCGCGTTTTATGAAATTCTTAGAAAATCCGATGCAACCCTTGCCAGTACAGCATTTCAGGCGTGTATAAAACAAGTCATACGCCAAATTGTTCAACTGATCGGCACATTCGCCTCCATTAATCATTATTTGCTTGCCCGGTGCTGTAACCTCTTCTACTTTTGTGTCGACTAATCTGGGAAGCTGGTAACAACCGATTAGTAAATATTTTAAAAGTAAAGCCATGAAAAAGTTTTTGGTTACCCTTGCGGTAACAATCAGTGTGTGCGCACAAGCAGCACTTGCAGGAGAAGTACGCTCCAACAGTCAATTTGATCCCACACCGGTAAACGCCCCGGTTAACGCCCGCATCAAGGCGGCCTTTGATAAACAATTCGCCGGCGCTTCTTACATCAAATGGGAAAAGGTGAGGAACAATGTTCTTTACCAGGCAAGTTTCACCTTCCAGGGTGAGCGTTTCAATGTGTTTTATGATAACGAGGGCAGGCTGGTAGCATCGAGCCGGTTCATCAAGGCAGAGAGCCTGCCTTTACTGGTACAACAGGCTATTGGCCGTTCGTATTCATCGTACACATTGTTACAGGTGATTGAGCTTACGCAGAACGAGGAAACTTCTTATTTGCTCACCTTTGTCGACGACCGTGTACAGCTGGAAGTACAGGCTTACAGTAACGGCGCCACGTATCATTTGAAAAAAGAAAAAAAGAATTTTTCGTCTAAGCTGTAACATTTTAATCGGTACCGCGTCCTATTTGAGTATTCAGTCAATGACAATTTAAAAAGTATAAGCCATGAAAAAGCAAATTGTAATCGGCCTGTTTTTACTGATAGCCGGTATAAGTCAAAGTTTTGCCAACGGAGAAGAAAACGTAGATGCACAGGTTCTTCATTCTTTCAGAAAAGATTTCAGCAGTGCGCAAAATGTACAATGGTCAAATGGAAAGAACTTTGTAAAAGCCACCTTTACCATGGACGATCATGTAGTGGTTGCGTACTACAACGACAAGGCAGAGTTGCTGGGTGTAACCCGTAACATTACATCGAACCAGTTACCCATGAACCTGCTTTCGGATGTTCGGAAAAATTACAAACAGTACTGGATTGCCGATCTGTTCGAGATGGCAGCCAACGGTGAAACTGCCTATTATATTACCGTGGAGAATGGTGATCAGAAAGTAGTACTGAAATCGGTAGGCGCCCATGGATGGCAGGTGTTTAAAAAAGAAAGAAAACAGGATATACAATAAAAGGTTTTTTCTATAGTTGGTTTTAGTTGGAAAAGTAAAGGCCCCCGTGGAGTTCCTGGGGGCCTTTCTCGTTGAATATAAAATATTGAATATTGAATATCCAATGTTGAAGTACTTCAATATTCAATATTCCTGCTGTACCTTTGCCGCCATAATAAAATGCACTGATCATGAGCAAAGGACCCATCTCGCAATTCATTCAACATCACTATCGCCATTTTAATGCGGCTGCGCTGGTGGATGCGGCCAAAGGTTATGAAACACATTTACTGGAAGGCGGCAAAATGATGGTCACCCTGGCAGGCGCCATGAGCACGGCCGAGCTGGGTGTATCGCTGGCCGAAATGATCAGGCAGGATAAGGTGCATATCATCAGCTGCACCGGCGCCAACCTCGAAGAAGATATCATGAACCTGGTGGCCCATAGCCACTATAAAAGAATACCCCATTACCGCGATCTCACACCCCAGCAGGAATGGGAACTGCTGGAAAAAGGCCTGAACCGGGTAACCGATACCTGTATTCCCGAAGAAGAGGCCTTTCGCAAAATACAGCACAACATCGTAAAGCTGTGGAAGGATGCCGATGCCAAAGGCGAACGCTATTTCCCCCACGAATACATGTACAAGCTGCTGCTGAGCAAGGTGATGGAAAAAGATTACGAGATCGATACCAAAGATAGCTGGATGATTGCCGCAGCCGAAAAGAACCTGCCCATCGTGGTGGGCGGCTGGGAAGACAGCACCATGGGCAACATCTTTGCTTCATATGTGATCAAAAACGAAATAAAGGCCAGCACCATGAAAAGCGGCATCGAATACATGGTATGGCTGTCTGACTGGTACCGGGCCAACAGCGGTGGCAAAGGCGTGGGCTTTTTCCAGATCGGTGGCGGTATTGCCGGCGATTTCCCCATTTGCGTGGTGCCCATGATGTACCAGGACCTGGAATGGCATGATGTACCGTTCTGGAGTTATTTCTGCCAGATCTCCGATTCCACTACTTCTTATGGTTCGTATTCAGGCGCAGTGCCCAATGAAAAGATCACCTGGGGTAAACTGGATATCAATACGCCGAAATATATTGTAGAAAGCGATGCTACCATTGTAGCACCGTTGATATTTGCGTATGTACTGGGATGGTAGAACCAGGAAGTAAGAAGTAGGAAGTAGGAAGTAAGATGACCGCTGTATTTCCTACTTCCTGCTTCTTACTTCCTACCTCTTGCTATCGGCACGCTATTTTGTTCACTCTTGTCTGGTGTCTTCCTCCCTCAAATGCCGTGCTCATAAATATCTCTATCATTTGTTTGGCATAATCCAACGCCACAAAACGCGCGGGAATACAAATTACATTGGCATCGTTGTGCAGGCGTATCAGCCTGGCCACCTCCGTTTCGAACGATAGTCCGGCACGTATGCCCTGGTGTTTGTTGGCGGTAATACAAACGCCGTTGGCGCTGCCGCATAACAGTATTCCAAACGAGGCCTCGCCTGTTTCAACGGCGGTGGCTACGGGATGGGCATAGTCGGGGTAGTCTACCGACTTATTCCGATCTACCCCCATATCGCGCAGTTGAAACCCTTTGGCGGAAAGCCACTGCACCAGTTCCATTTTATAATCAAAACCGGCATGGTCACTGCCAATGGCAATGGGTTTGGAGGGGTCGAATACAAAAGACATATGGTTATAATTTATTAATCCCAGTTATTTTCCTGTTGTTGCCTTTTATACACGCGTTTTGAAACTACCACACCCATTTCGTACAGGAACACGAGTGGCAGGAATACGATCATCTGGCTGGTCCAGTCCTGTGAGGGCGTAATAACGGCCGCTACCACCAGTATCAACACGTAGGCATATTTGCGGTATGTATTCAGGAAACGGGGCGTAATAAGCCCGATATTGGTCAATACATAGGCCAAAACCGGCATTTCGAAGGCAATACCGCAACCCAGGATGATATTCACCAGGTTGTCGATATAATCGCCCAGCGAGGGCATGTACTGGTAATACCCTACCTTACCCAGGGTGAAGTTGGCCAGGAAGTTGAAGGTAAAGGGGCCCAGCACAAAATAGCCGAAAGCCGATCCCAGGAAAAAGAAGAAAGACACCCAGAAGATGGCGTTGCGGGAATATTTCAGCTCTTTTTCAGATAAAGCAGGCTTGATAAAGCGCCAGAACTCCCAAAAGATATAGGGGAATGCTGCAATAAAGCCGCCTATAATGCCGATCTGGATGGCCGACATAAGGGGGCCGCTTACGGTATTACCTAATAATTTATAGTCTTTGGGAATAGGCGGCAGGCACAGCGCATCGCCTATATTCAGGAAATGACTGAACTGGCATAAAGCCTTATATGATATAAAATCATTACGTACCGGGCCCATAACAACTACATCATACACCCAATCTATATTGACAAAGATCACGATGGCTGCTACCAGGATAGCGAGCACGGACCGTACAATATGCCATCGCAACTCTTCCAGATGGTCCACAAAGGTCATCTCGGTGTCGTTGCCCCTTTTTTCCAGAAAGCGTAATGCCATAGGCTCACAAAAAATCTAAAAATGATAAAGCGGGGCAAATTTAAGGCTATTCGCACAGCAATAGGAATAAAAAACGGCCACCCGGTTCTATTTGAGGATCTTTAACCTCACCATTTCAATACGGGTGTCGCTTACGTTCAGCACTTCAAACTCGTAGTTGCCAATGATAATACGTTCCTTGAGGCGGGGAATGGTTTCGTGCTGGTGTATGATAAAACCCGAAAGGGTTTCGGAGTCGTTTTCGGGAAACTCGAGGCTGTATTTCTCCTTGAGGTAGTCCAGTTCGAGCCGGCCCGACAGGATGTATTCGTCTTCGGAGATCATTTTTTCTTCAAATTCTTCCACATCGTATTCGTCCCTGATCTCGCCAAAGATCTCTTCCAGCAGGTCTTCCATGGTAACAATACCGGCGGTGCCGCCAAACTCGTCTACCACCCAGGCAATGCTTTTGCGGTCTTTGGTGAGTTTGCTGATAAGGTCGGTGGCGCTCATGCTTTCCGGCACGGCGGGTATGGGCAGTAAAATATCCTTGATCTGGGAAGGTTGCTTAAACAGGTCCAACTGGTGGATATAACCGGCTATCTGGTCGATATTGCCCGTGTACACGATGAGTTTGCTCAATTTGGTGGAGATAAACTTTTTCCGGGCATCTTCCACCGTGGCGCTCAGCTCTATGGCTTCTATCTCCTTACGCGGCACCAGGCATTCGCGCACCTTGATCTTGGGCAGCGAAAGGGCATTTTCAAACAGCTCGGTATTCAAATCGGTGCCGTCGCTGCTGTATTCATGGCTTTGCTGGAAAAAATGATCCAGGTCTGAACGGGAGAACGGTTCCTTGCGCTTGTCGATGCGCATGTCGAAAATTACGTTGAGGATAAATATCGACAGCTTTACAAAGGCCGAGGCGATCCAGAAAAAAAGCTGGTCGAATAAGCCCAGCAAACCCACCCGGGTATAAAACGAGAGCATGGAATCGCTTTTGGCCTTAAAAATGGCCCTGGGTACAATTTCGCCGATAAATATGATCACCAGCCACCACACAAATATCTCCACAAGCACCCTTACCGATATCCATTGCGATTTGAGATCGGTGGCCACCTCGTTCCACAGGGTTTGGTTTACCAGGTTAATGCCCAGCAATACTGTAGTGACCATGAAGAGGCTGAGCCCCACCACATTAGTGCCTATAAAACGGGAAGGATTATCAAAAAGGTTGGAAAGGAGGATACCGCTGCTGGAGCCTTGTTTCTTTTTTAGTTCAATGTTCAGGCGGTTGGCTGAAGAAAAAGCCACCTCGATACCCGAAAAGTACGCGACCAACAAAAAGGATATGCTCAGACCGATGCCGATAAGCGTTATTATATCCATATTGAGGATACGAATTTATAAAAAGAAATCGGGATGGCATAGGGGAGTAGGAGGCATAAGGCAGAAGGCAGAAGGAAATTCGTGATTGCGCAGCATGGCAAAAAGTGCGGTAGCCCCTTGTGCCTTATGCCTTATGCCTTATGCCTTCTGCCTTCAGAAACTCCTGCACCGCTTCCTTTGCCGCCCTGCATGCCTTATCCAACTGATCATTCAATATGATCTTACGAAAATGATGTTTGAATGAAATTTCGTAGGAAGCCTTGTTCACACGGGCCTGCAGGCTTTCTTCGGTTTCGGTGCCCCTGGAGCTTAATCTTCTTTTTAGTTCCTCAACCGAGGGCGGTTCCACAAAAATGGATAACGTGGTATCGGGATATTGCTGTTGAACGTGAATAGCGCCTTTTACATCGATATCCAGCACCGGCACCTGGTGGTTGTTCCAGATGCGTTCCAGCTCCGATCGCAGGGTGCCATAGTATTTACCTTCATACACCATTTCCCATTCCACGAATTCATTGTGCTGGATCTTGCGGGTAAAATCGTCGGTACTCAGGAAATAATAATCCACCCCGTTCTTTTCATTGGTGCGTGCACTGCGGGTAGCGGCCGACACGGAGAAAGACAACTGCGGAAATTCGCGCAGCAAAAAACGCGTAATGGATGTTTTACCGGCGCCTGATGGCGCCGTAATGATAATGATCTTATTGTTTGGCTGAAAAGGCATCAAATGAAAATAAGCTGCAAAGAAAACAAAATTATTTTTAGCCTACCCGCTTAATTTGAGCGCCCAGCGCCTGCAGCCGTTTATCGATATATTGATATCCGCGGTCTATTTGTTCGATATTCTGGATCACACTTTTACCCTCAGCACTCAATGCAGCGATCAACAGGGCTACCCCGGCTCGTATATCGGGACTGCTCATTTGAATACCACGCAGGTTTTGTTCCCTGCCCAGTCCAATCACAGCGGCGCGATGGGGATCGCACAAAATGATCTGTGCGCCCATATCAATCAGTTTATCTACAAAGAACAGGCGGCTTTCGAACATTTTCTGGTGCACCAGCACACTGCCTTTGGCCTGTGTGGCTACCACCAGCACAATACTCAGCAGGTCTGGGGTAAAACCCGGCCAGGGATGATCGTAAATGGTGAGCACCGATCCATCGAGAAAGGTTTGTATTTCGTACACTTCCTGGGCGGGCACATAAATATCATCGCCTTTGAATTCGAGTTGAATACCCAGCTGCCTGAATTTATCGGGGATGATGCCCAGGTGTTCGATACCGGCATTTTTGATGGTGAGTTCGCTTTGTGTCATGGCTGCCAGCCCTATAAAGGAACCGATCTCGATCATATCGGGCAGCATGCGGTGTTCGGTGCCGCCCAGGTAATCGACGCCTTCTATGGTAAGCAGGTTGCTGCCTATGCCCTGTATACGGGCGCCCATGCGGTTGAGCATCTTGCACAACTGTTGAATATAAGGCTCACAGGCGGCGTTGTAAATGGTGGTGGTGCCTTTGGCCATTACCGCGGCCATAATGATGTTGGCCGTACCGGTTACCGAAGGTTCATCCAGCATCAGGTAACAACCCTTCAGGTCAGGCGCATCCAGCTGGAAGATGCCATCGCCCTGTTGAAAGGTGGCGCCCAGTTTTTCGAAACCTATGATATGGGTATCGAGGCGGCGGCGGCCAATTTTATCGCCACCCGGTTTGGGAATATATGCTTTTCGAAAACGCGCCAGCATGGGACCGGCCAGCATAACGGAGCCGCGCAGCCGCCCGCTTTTTTGTTTATAGGCATCGCTGCGCAGGTAGTCGATGTTCACATTGTTAGCCTGGAATATACAGGTATCGCGTTGGGGGCGGTCGATGCTCACGCCCATATCGGCCAGCAGTTCTATCAACAGGTTTACATCGAGAATGTCGGGAATATTGGTGATGGTGATCTTTTCGGGGCTTAATAAAACGGCGCTGATGATTTGCAGCGCTTCGTTTTTAGCACCCTGCGGTACGATTTCTCCGTGTAATTTTTTACCGCCAATGACTTCAAAGGAATTCATAGTGTTGTTTCCTGGTTTTTGTTGGTACGAGATGGAGGTCGGAGGTCGGAGGTCGGAAGTCAGAAATACAAGGTCCTTCTGACCTCTGACTTCCGACCTCCGACCTCTTCTTCAAAAAACCCCGGCAATTTTCATTTGCCGGGGTTTATTTATTCAAGTCAGTTGTTATTTACTTGTATCTTTTTTTATACTTGCCGCCACGATCGTTGCGGTTGCTGCCGCCGCCGCCGCCGCCATTACGTTTGAAGTTCTGGTTGCGTTTGTTGCGGTAATCGCCATAGCCGCCACGGTCGCGATCGCGGTCGCGGTTGTCGCCCGGGCGATGCTGGCGTACATAAGGTGTATTGGTAAAGGTGAGCTGGCCATCGGTGATAGAAGTAAGCTCGCCCTGTATAGCGTCGTCGTGCACGGTTTCTTTATGCCAGTTGTTATAGGCCAGTTTCATGTAATAGGCAATGGCATTGGCAAAACCCTGGCGTTTTTCAGGGTTATCGTCCTTCAATGCTTTATTGATCACCAACTCGAGGTTTTTACCCAGGTGCGAATATTTGGGATAGCGCTTGGGATAGGGGAGTGGTTTTGGTTTTGCCTTTAAGGTTTCCCTGGTGGGAATGGGATAGGGCGATTCCACATCCAGTTTAAAATCTGAGATCAGGAACAAATGGTCCCATAATTTATGCCTGAAATCTTCCACGTTTTTTAAATGAGGATTCAGGAAACCCATCAATTCTATCACTGCGTAGGCGTTCCGCTGCCGGGTTTCTTTATCTTCGAGGGAAAGCAGGTATTCAATCATTTTTTGAATATGCCTGCCATATTCCCGCATCGCCAAATGGTTTCTTGTCGTATTGTATTCCATTTCTGTAGTAATCATAATAAGATAACAAATGTAATGAAAGTAAGTTAATCGGTGTATTTTTGCGGTTCATGTTCACAAAAAACTGGTAATCAAATAGTCTTAATGAAATGAAAAAGTCAACCATAACGATCGATGTAACACTCGATGAAAAAAATATACCAGACCAGATCCATTGGAAAGCCACCGACAGCACCGCCGATGCGCCCCAAAAGGCCAAGGCCATTATGGTGAGCTTTTGGGATGGTACCGATAAATCGGCCCTGCGTATGGACCTGTGGACAAAGGAGATGATGGTAGATGAAATGGGTGATTTCTTTTACCAGACCATTATGACCATGGCCGATAGTTTCGACAGGGCCACACACCAGCATCACCTGGTGAAAGATATGAAAGATTTTGCCAAAGATTTTTATAACAAATTCCGCGAAGGGCTTATAAAGGAGAACAAATTATGAGCTTAGAACAAAAGATCATGGCCGAACTGAAGACCGCCATGCTGGCCAAAGATGAAAAAACATTACGCAGCCTGCGTGCCATCAAGGCAGCGATACTGCTGGCCAAAACATCGGAAGGGGCCGGCGGAGAACTGACCGAGGAAGATGAGATCAAACTGCTGCAAAAGCTGGTAAAACAGCGGAAAGATTCGCTGGATATTTACACACAGCAAAACCGGCCCGAGCTGGCGCAGAAAGAGCAGGAAGAGATTGATGTGATCGGTAAATTTCTGCCCAAACAAATGAGTACCGAAGAGCTGAAGGCCGTTGTGGCAGAGATCATTGCCAGCACCGGGGCTTCATCGCCTGCCGATATGGGTAAGGTGATGGGGGTGGCTACCAAACAATTGGCGGGTAAGGCCGATGGGAAGGCGATCAGCGCTGTGGTGAAGGAGTTGCTCGCAAAATAGAAGTCGGAGGCAGGAAGTAGGAAGTAAGAAGAACCCGTATTTTCCTACTTCCTGCTTCTTACATCCTACCTCACGACATATGATCATAGATATCATCGCACTCATCATGCTCATCTTCGCCGTCATAAAAGGGCTGCGGCGCGGACTGATTATTGCAGTATTCTCCATACTGGCCTTTATTGCCGGCATAGCCGCCGCTATGAAATTATCGGTGGTGGTGGCCGGATATTTGAAGGATTCCGTGAACGTATCAGCGAAATGGCTGCCGGTACTCTCTTTTATCGTGGTATTTGTGGCCGTGATGCTGCTGGTGCGTTTAATTGCCAAACTGCTGGAAAAATCGGTGGAAATGGTGATGATGGGCTGGGCAAACAAAATCGGAGGAATATTATTATATATTGTACTGTATTTATTCCTGCTCAGTGTTTTGTTGTTTTTTGCCCAACAGGTGCACCTTTTCAGCGAAACCACCCTGGAACAATCTGTAACCTGGCCGGTAATTCAACCGCTGGGCCCCTGGGTGATCGATGGATTTGGAAAACTGATCCCTGTATTTAAGGATATGTTCACGGAATTAAGCAATTTTTTCGCCGGAATGGCCCCATCCAACGCATAGTAAAAATTACTATAACCAGCTAAACGACCTGCAATTTCCGGCAACCAAAAGACACAAAAAATCAGTAGCTTAGATTAAAATTGTATTGCAAAAACTGCAGT
>Ga0065721_10004250_pt1 | contig 41085 bp, 38 predicted proteins | sample Mesricmetagenome_FD_59108 | JGI IMG/M metagenome (GOLD analysis project Ga0065721, IMG submission 59108) | Mesophilic microbial community from rice straw/compost enrichment Sample: eDNA_1 v2 (version 2) | ecosystem: Engineered > Solid waste > Grass > Composting > Bioreactor | place: USA: Davis... | reverse complement strand
CCCAATGGGTCCCAGTCCAGCGCTAAGCCGCAGTGCGCACGGCACTTTCCTTCGGCGCTAGCGACAATCTCTAGTGGTCAGTCAGCGACAATCTCAAAGAGCCGCCCCACCACCTGCGCATATAACCGGCTTGACCATGAGAACAAAAGGCGAATAAGAACGAACAAGGAACGCAACGGTTGTCCACAGGGACGCCCACAGAAGGATGCAGGGGATGGTTCGTCTGGCGCGGGAATCGCTGGCCTTTGGTTCGGTCGCGAGCTTTGTCTGGATGATGTGCCACCTGGCGGCAGTCGTGAGCTGACGCGATGCGAATGGGGGAGCAGGCCACCTTGAGCGGGGATAGCAGCGAAGGCTTCGTCCACCTCCGGGTCCGCTCCGCCTATTCACTGCTGGAAGGGGCGATCAAGGCTGACAAGATCGGCGATCTAGCCAAGGGCTGGCACATGCCTGCGGTGGCGCTCACCGACCGGGCCAACCTATTCGGCGCCTTGGAATTCTCGGTGGCCACCAAGGGCTCGGGCGTCCAGCCGATCATCGGCTGCGCCCTGCCGGTGTCGGGGATCGGCGATCGGCCGCCCGAGCGCTGGGCCAAGACCCCGACCGTGGTGCTGCTGGCCCAAAGCGAGCAGGGCTACCTCAATCTCTGCGAGCTCTCGTCCATCGCCTATCTGGACGCCGACGCCAGCGAGGAGCCGCATGTTCCCTGGCCGAAGATCTGCGAGCGGTCCGAGGGGCTGATCCTGCTGTCGGGCGGGCCGGACGGCCCGGTGGACCATCTCTTCGCCGCCGGGAAGGAGAAGGAGGGGCGGGCGGCCCTGGCCGAGATGAAGCGGGTCTTCGGGGACCGCTTCTATGTGGAGCTGCAACGCCACGGCCTCCCTTCGGAGGCGGCCGCCGAGGGCGGGCTGGTGGCTTTCGCCTATGACGAGGATGTGCCGCTCGTCGCCACCAACGACGTCTATTTCAAGAACCCGCAGATGTACGAGGCGCACGATGCGCTGCTGTGCATCGCCGACGGCAGCTTCGTAGGGCAGGAGGAACGCCGCCGGGTCACGCCAGAGCACTGGTTCAAGTCGCCGGCCGACATGCGGGCCCTGTTCGCCGACCTGCCCGAGGCCTGCGACAACACCATCGACATCGCCCGCCGCTGCGCCTTCATGGTGCACAAGCGCCCGCCGCTGCTGCCCAGGTTCACCACGGACGCCGGCCGCTCCGAGGCGGACGAACTGGCCCACCAGGCGCGGGAGGGCTTGAAGGCGCGGATGGCGGCGGGGCAGGCCAATGCCTTCCCGCCCGAGGACTATGAGGCCCGCCTGGAGCGCGAGATCCAGGTCATCACCCAGATGGGGTTCCCGGGCTACTTCCTGATCGTTTCGGACTTCATCAAGTGGGCCAAGGCCCGGGGCATTCCGGTGGGCCCGGGCCGGGGTTCGGGCGCCGGCTCGCTGGTGGCCTATTCGCTGACGATCACCAACCTCGACCCGCTGCGCTACGGGCTGCTGTTCGAGCGCTTCCTCAATCCCGAACGGGTCTCGATGCCGGACTTCGACATCGACTTCTGCCAGGAGCGGCGGGAGGAGGTGATCCAGTACGTCCAGCAGCGCTACGGCCGGGACAAGGTGGCCCAGATCATCACCTTCGGCACCCTGCAGGCCCGAGCCGTGCTGCGCGACGTGGGCCGGGTGATGCAGCTGCCGCTCGGCCAGGTGGACCGTCTCGCCAAGATGGTGCCGGCCAACCCCGCCAACCCCGTGACCCTCGCCCAGGCGCTGGAGATCGAACCCCGGCTGAAGGAGGAGCGCCAGCGCGACGAGGCCGTCGACCGGCTGATCACCGTGGCCATGCAGCTGGAGGGGCTGTACCGCAACGCCTCGACCCATGCCGCCGGCGTGGTGATCGGCGACCGGCCGCTGACTCAGCTGACGCCGCTGTACCGCGATCCGCGCTCGGAACTGCCGGCCACCCAGTTCAACATGAAGTGGGTGGAGAGCGCGGGCCTAGTGAAGTTCGACTTCCTGGGGCTGAAGACCCTGACGGTCATCGACCGGGCGGTGAAGTATCTGGAGAAGCGCGGCGCGGCGGTGGACATGAACGCCCTGCCGCTGGACGATCAGGCCACCTACGACCTGATGAGCAACGCCCAGACCATCGGCGTCTTCCAGTTCGAAGGTCAGGGCATGCGCGACGCCCTGCGTCAGCTTCGGCCCAGTTCCATCGAGGACGTGACCGCCATCGGCGCCCTGTACCGCCCGGGGCCGATGGACAACATCCCGACCTTCGTGGACTGCAAGTTCGGCCGCAAGCCGATCGACTACCTGCATCCCATGCTGGAAGGGGTGCTGAAGGAAACCTACGGCATCATTGTCTACCAGGAGCAGGTGATGCAGATCGCCCAGATCCTGGCAGGTTACAGCCTGGGCGAAGCCGACCTGCTGCGCCGGGCCATGGGCAAGAAGAAGAAGGAGGAGATGGAGGCGCAGCGGGCGCGCTTCATCTCGGGCGCCGAGGCCAAGGGCGTGCCGGCCGCCCAGGCGGGGGCCATTTTCGACCTCGTGGACAAGTTCGCCGGCTACGGCTTCAACAAGTCGCACGCCGCCGCCTACGCCTTTGTCAGCTACCAGACGGCGTGGCTGAAGGCGAACGCGCCCGTCGAGTTCTTCGCGGCCTCGATGAGCCTCGATATCGCCAACACCGACAAGCTCTCGGTGTTCTACCAGGACGCGAAGCGCTTCGGGGTGAAGATCCGGCCGCCCTGCGTGAACCGGTCCGGCGCCGACTTCGAGGTGGAGAACGGCGAGGTCGTGTACGCCCTGGGCGCGATCCGCAATGTGGGCCTGCAGGCCATGGAGCACGTGGTGCAGGTGCGCCGCGAGGGCGGGCCGTTCCGCGACATCTTCGACTTCGTGGAACGGGTCGATCCCAAGCAGGTGAACAAGCGCACCTTCGAAACCCTGGCTCGGGCGGGCGCCTTCGACTCCATCCATCCGAACCGGGCCGAGCTGATCGCCTCGGCCGACGCCCTGGTGGGCCACGGCCAGGCCCTGGCCGCCGACCGGGCCGAAGGCAAGGTCAGCCTGTTCGGTGACGATCCGTCGGGCGGGCACCGCCCGCGCCTCACCAAGGCCGAGCCCTGGACGCCCACCGAACGCCTGGACGAGGAACTGGCGGCGGTCGGATTCTATCTGTCGGGCCACCCCCTGGACGACATGGTCGAGGCCCTGCGGCGGCGGCGCACCGACCTGCTTACCGACGCGGTGGCCAAGGCCGCCGCGGGCGCCGAGGCGCTGCGCATGGCCGGGGTGGTGCGGCGCAAGCAGGAGCGTCCTTCCCGCTCGGGCGAGAAGTTCGCCTTCGTCACCTTCTCGGATCCCACGGGCGAGTACGAGGTGCTGTTCCCGCCGGAGTCCCTAAAACGGTGCCGCGACCTGCTGGAGCCGGGGAAGGCGGTGGCCATCACCGTGCGGGCCAAGGCCAATGAGGGCGAGGTGCGCTTCTTCGGCGACAACGTCGAGCCGGTGGAGAAGGCTGTGGCCAACGTGGTGGCCGGGCTGCGGGTCCACGTGGCGCCGCGCAGCGCGGAGATCGAGGCCCTGAAGAAGCGCCTTGAGGGCGTGACAAATCCCCGGGGTGGAGAGATCGTGCTGGTGGCTCCGCTGGAGATCGGGCGCGAGGTCGAGGTGAAGCTGCCCGGCCGCTACACCCTGGACGGCGCTGTCCGCGGGGCCCTCAAGACCGCGCCCGGCGTGGTGTTTGTGGAGGACCTCTGATGATCAAGGCCGCCCTGCCGCTCGTGCTCGCCCTGGCCTTTGCCGGGACGGCCGAGGCCCAGACTCGGTCCGGCTTCGGCTCGCAGGTGAAGGCGCCGAAGGCGCCGAGTTTCAGCACGCCGCCGAAGCCGCTGCCGAGCCCGACGTCGCCGCCGGCGTCGTCTTCGAAGACCTATGGAAGTCCGGCGACGCCCAAGGCGCCCGAGCCGTTCAAGCCCTACGAGCCGTGGAAGCCGGGTTCGGTCTACGGCAAGCCGAGATAGGTCGCAAAGCGCGTGACGGCGGGCGGTCGGGCAGGGCAGGTGAGGGCATGCCTGACTCGCATTCCGAACATCCCCTCGACCGGGCGGTGTGGCGCGCCCTGACCACCCGTGAAGCTGGTCTCGCCCTAGGCGACGGGCGCGCGCGGCGGCTCGCCCCTGAATACGGTCTGTTCGCCGCGGCGGCCGACCATTCCCCTGAGAACCTCGCCGCGCTCGCCGATCTGGTCCGAGCCACCGGCCCGGCGGCCCTGTTCGAGGCCGACCCGCCCCGGCAGTTGGATGGCGTGATCATCACGCCGGGCGATGCCATCAGCCAGATGGTGGCCGAGGCGCCGAAGCCGGCCCCGGTGGACTTCGAAGTCGTGGAGTTGGGGGACGCCGACGCCGCCGAGATGCTGGAGCTGGCGACGCTGACCAAGCCGGGGCCGTTCTTCCAGCGCACCCATCGACTGGGCCGCTTCATCGGCGTGCGCGAAGGCGGCCGGCTGGCGGCCATGTGCGGCGAGCGCCTGAGCCTACCGGGCTATACGGAACTGAGCGCCGTCTGCACCCATCCCGCCTTCTTGGGGCGAGGCTATGCAGCCGGCCTGATGAGCCTCGTGACCCAGGGGATCATCCAACGGGGCGACGTGCCGTTCCTGCATGTCTATGACCGCAACGCCCGCGCCATCGCGCTTTACGAGCGGCTGGGCTGGGTGCGCCGTCGGGCGGTGGAGGTGAGCTTCCTCGAGGCCGCCTAAAGGGGAACGGCTTGCATTTCGGGCGCTTAGCCCCTATGTGCCCGCCTCATTCCACACGCAGGTGTTCGGCGTGGCCGGGGAGACATCCCGTCCATCACCGTTCCGGTCCTCGACAGAGGGTGGCCTGCGGCGGTTCAACCGGAAGAAAGACGAGATACAGACGATGGCTCTGCCTGAATTCTCTATGCGCCAGCTCCTGGAAGCGGGCGCCCACTTCGGCCACCAGACGCACCGCTGGAACCCGAAGATGGACAAGTACATCTTCGGCGCGCGCTCCAACATCCACATCATCGACCTGTCGCAGACGATCCCGCTGCTGCACCAAGCGCTGGTGAAGGTCCGTGAAGTCGCCGCGGGCGGCGGACGGATCCTGTTCGTGGGCACCAAGCGCCAGGCTTCGGAGCCACTGGCCGCCGCGGCCAAGCGCTGCGCCCAGTACTATGTGAACCACCGCTGGCTGGGCGGCACGCTCACCAACTGGCGCACCGTGTCGGGCTCGATCCAGCGCCTGCGCGAGCTGGAAACCGTGGTGAGCGGCGAGGGCCAAGGCCGTTCCAAGAAGGAACTGCTGACCCTGACCCGCGAGAAGGACAAGCTGGAGCTGAGCCTCGGCGGCATCAAGGACATGGGCGGCATTCCCGACCTGATGTTCGTGATCGACACCAACAAGGAAGCGATCGCGATCCAGGAAGCCCGGAAGCTGAACATCCCGGTGATCGCCATCCTCGACACCAACTGCAACCCGGACGGCATCACCTATCCGATCCCGGGCAACGACGACGCGGCCCGCGCGATCCAGCTGTATTGCGACCTGATGGCTGACGCGATCCTCGACGGTCTGGCCGCCGGCCAAGCCGCCGCGGGCGTGGACCTTGGCGCTTCGGAAGCCCCGATCGAGCCGGCCCTGGCGCGCGAGCTGACGCCCGCCGCCGAGCCCGAGGTCGCCGCGCCGGAAGCTGCGGCCCTCGAAGCCGAGATGACCGGCGCCGAAGCCCCGGCCGAGCAGTCGGGCCAGTAACCAGCTTTCGACGCGCCCCTTGGGCGCGGCGCTGACAAGCAACTTTGAGTGACGAGCCTCATATTGGGGCTCGGCACGATTCTAGATTTTGAAGGAGCCGACCATGGCGGAGATCACCGCTGCGCTGGTCAAGGAACTGCGCGAAAAAACCGACGCGGGCATGATGGACTGCAAGAAGGCCCTGCAGGAGACCGGCGGCGACATTGAAGCCGCGGCGGACTGGCTGCGGACCAAGGGCCTGTCGAAGGCGGCCAAGAAGTCGGACCGCGCCGCGGCCGAAGGCCTGGTGGCCGGCATCACAAGCGAAGACGGCAAGACCGGCGTGCTCATCGAGCTGAACGCCGAAACCGACTTTGTGGCCAAGAACGACAAGTTCCAGGACGCCGCCCGCCGCATCGCGGTCACGGCCCTGACCCACGAGGCGCTCGAGACCCTGCATGAGGCCAAGACCGACACCGGCGAGGTGATCGGCGACCTCATCACCGGTCTGATCGCCACCATCGGCGAGAACATGCGCCTGCGCCGCAGCCAGCGCCTGACCGTCGAGCAAGGCGCCGTGTCGCTCTACCTGCATAATGTGCAGGGCGAGGGCGTGGCCCGCCTCGGCGTGCTGGTGGCGCTGGAAGGCGCCGGCGACCCGGCGGTGCTGAAGGATGTCGGCCGCAAGATCGCCATGCACGTGGCCGGCACGCCGACCCCGCCGCTGGCGCTGACCTCGAACGACCTGGATCCGGAAGTCGTCGCCAAGGAGCGCGAAATCCAGACCCAGACGGCGATGGAATCGGGCAAGCCCCGCGAGATCGCCGAGAAGATGGTCGAGGGCCGCATCCGCAAGTGGCAGGAAGAAGTGGTGCTCCTGAAGCAGCCCTTCGTCATGAACCCCGATCAGACGATCGAGGACCTGCTCGCGGAAACCAGCAAGCAGACCGGCTCGCCGGTCAGCGTGAAGGGCTTCGTCCGCTTCATGCTGGGCGAGGGCGTCGAGAAGAAGGTCGACGACTTCGCGGCTGAAGTGGCCTCGATGACGAACGCGGGCTAAGCTCCGCTTCGAAACCGACCCTTTAAGGGCGCGGCGCGTTCGACGCGCGCCGCGCCCTTGATGTATCTACGTCCCGCCCACAGGATTCCGGACACCCCCGATGCCTCCCTCTGAAACTGGCGCCAAGCCCCGCTACACCCGTGTGCTGCTGAAGGTTTCGGGCGAGGTCCTGATGGGGGATCAGCCGTTCGGCATCGACACCAACACCCTGGAGCGGGCCGCCGAGGACATCGCCGAGGTGGTTCGCACGGGGGTGGAGCTCTGCCTGGTGATCGGCGGCGGCAACATCTTCCGCGGCGTGTCCCTGGCCGGACGCGGCATGGAGCGGGCGAGCGCCGACTACATGGGCATGCTGGCCACGGTGATGAACGCCCTGGCCCTGCAGGCCGCCCTGGAGAAGATCGGCGTCTACACCCGCGTGCAGTCGGCGATTCCGATGGAGGCCGTTTGCGAGCCCTACATCCGGCGTCGGGCTCAGCGGCACCTGGAGAAGGGGCGGGTGGTGATCTTCGCCGCCGGCGTGGGCGCGCCGTTCTTCACCACCGACTCGGGCGCAGCCCTGCGGGCCGCCGAGATGGGCTGCGAGGCGCTGTTCAAGGGCACCAGCGTGGACGGCGTCTATACCGCCGACCCGAAGAAGGACCCCACCGCCGAACGCTATGAGACGCTCAGCTACACCGACGTGCTGGCCAAGGACCTGCGGGTCATGGACGCCTCGGCGGTGAGCCTGATGCGCGACAACCAGATCCCGATCGTGGTCTTCTCGATCCGCGAGCGGGGCAATTTCCTCAAGGTGCTGCGGGGCGAAGGGGTCTACACGACCATCGCCTAGCGCTAGTTATTCCGCCGACTGAATTCGAACGGGAGAGATCCGACATGGCCACCGCCGAGAAGCCGGTGCTTTCCAGGTACAAGGACCGCATGGACAAGGCGGTCGCCGCGCTCAAGGAAGAGTTCGGCTCGCTGCGCACGGGCCGGGCCTCGGCCAGCCTGCTCGACCAGATCCACGTGGAAGCCTATGGCTCCAGCACGCCGCTGAACCAGGTGGCGGCGATCAGCGTGCCCGAGCCGCGCATGATCAGCGTCAACGTCTGGGACCGGGGCCTGGTGGTCTCGGTGGAGAAGGCCATCCGCCAGTCGGACCTGGGCCTTAACCCCGTTGTCGACGGCCAGACCCTGCGCATCCCGATCCCGCCGCTCACTGAGGAGCGCCGCAAGGACCTGGCCAAGATCGCCGGCCGCTACGCCGAGCAGCAGCGCGTGGCCGTGCGCAACATCCGCCGCGACGCCAACGAGGACCTGCGCAAGGCCCAGAAGGACAACGTCATCAGCCAGGACGAAGAAAAGCGCATGGAGGCCGACGTCCAGAAGATGACGGACGAGGCGATCAAGCGCATCGACGAAGCCTTGAAAACCAAAGAACAAGAGATCATGCAGGTCTGACCGGCGCTCCGTGAGCCGCCTCCCAGGATCGTTCCGACCGATGGCTTCCCAAGACAAGACGGCGTACCCGGGCGCGCTCCCCTCCGCGGGCGAGGGCGCCGGCCAGGACCGTCCCCTGCACGTGGCCATCGTCATGGATGGGAACGGGCGCTGGGCGAAGCGCCGCGGGCTGCCGCGGACGCTCGGCCATCGCGAGGGCGTGGAGGCGCTCAAGCGCACGGTCTCGGCCGCGGCCGAACTCAACATCCGCTGGCTGACCGTCTTCGGCTTCTCCACCGAGAACTGGAGCCGGCCCGCCGCCGAGGTGGCCGAGCTGATGGCTCTGCCCAAGCGCTACTTCGAGAGCGACATCGCCCGGCTCGAGCGCGAGGGCGTGCGGGTGCGGGTGATTGGCCGCCGCCAGGGCCTGTCCGACGAGTTGGTGCGGATGATCGAGGACGCCCAGGCGCGGACAGCCCGGAACGACCGCTTCTTCCTGAACATCGCCTTCAACTACGGGGGCCAGGCCGACATCACCGACGCGGCCCGCCGCTTCGCCGAGGAGGTGGCCGCCGGCCGGGCCCGTCCCGAGGACATCGACGAGGCGCGCTTCGGCCGCCTGCTGGCCACCGCCGGCTCCCCGCCGCCAGACGTGATCATCCGTCCCTCCGGCGAGCAGCGGCTGTCGAACTTCCTCCTGTGGGAGGCCGCCTACGCCGAACTCGTGTTCCAGGACGTCCTGTGGCCCGACTACGGCGCTGAACATCTGAAGGCCGCGCTCGCCGCCTTCTCCGCCCGGGACCGGCGCTATGGCGCGATCGTGGCCGATGACGTCCTCGCCGCCGGCTAAGCGGTTCAACTGGTCCAACCTCGGCCTGCGGATCGCCTCGGCCCTGGTGATCGCGCCGGCCGCGCTGGGGGCCGCGTGGCTGGGTGGTTGGCCGTACCTCGTGCTCATCGCCATCGGCGTAGCCCTTCTGGCCCTGGAGTGGGGCGGCATGAGCGCCCCCGTGGCGCCCACCCGGGTCTCGGCGGCGGTCACCGTGGCGGTGCTGGCGTCGGTGTTCCTGGCCTATCAGGGGCAGGACGCGCTCGCCTGGGGCGCCGTCGTCATGGGGGCGGCGGCTGCGGCCCTGGTGGCCCGGGGCGTGGCCGAGCGGCCGGCCGACGCCGCCTTCGGGGTGATCTACATCGCCCCGGCCGCCATCTGCCTCGTCTGGCTCCGCTCCACTGAGCAGGGGCACTGGTGGATGATGACCCTGTTCGCCGCGACCTGGGCCGCCGACATCGGCGCCTTCGCCGTCGGCAGCCTGCTGAAGGGGCCCAAGCTGTGGCCCAGGTTCTCGCCCAACAAGACCTGGTCGGGGTTCGTGGGCGGGCTCTTCGCCTCGGCGCTGGCCGGGTTCGGCATGGCCTTCTTCAGCGTCTTCCAGCTCAACCTCGCCGCCGCGGCCCTGGTGGGCTTCTGCGTCGGCCTCGCCACCATGGCCGGGGATCTCTGGGAATCGGCGCTCAAGCGCCGGTTCGGAGTGAAGGACTCCGGCGACCTGATCCCGGGCCACGGCGGCCTGCTGGACCGGGTCGACGGCCTCATGTTCGCCGTGGTGGTGATGGCCCTGGTGCGGCTCGCAAACATTTGGGGATGGCATTGAACCTGCCGCGCAAGGTCAGCGTCCTGGGCTCCACAGGCTCGATCGGCGTCTCCACCCTGGATCTCTTTGAAAAGGCCGGGGTCGAGGTCGAGGTGCAGGCGCTCACGGCGGGCCGCAACGTCGAACGTCTGGCGGACCAGGCCCTGCGCTGGCGGCCCAAGCTGGCGGTGATCGACGACGAGGCGGCGCTGCCGAGGCTGCGCGAGCGGCTGCAGGGGACGGGAATCGAAACGGCCGCCGGCGCCGCGGCCGTGAAGGACGCGGCCACCGCCGACGCCCAGTGGGTGATGTCGGCCATCGTCGGCTTCGCGGGTCTTGCGCCCACCCTGGCCGCGGCCAAGGCCGGGGCGGTGATCGCCCTCGCCAACAAGGAAAGCCTGGTCTGCGCCGGCCCCTCGCTGCTGCGCACCGCCAAGCTGGCGGGCGGGGCGGTCGTGCCGGTGGATTCCGAACACTCGGCCATCTTCCAGGTCCTGGACCCGGCGGTGGCGGCCCAGGTGTCGCGCCTGATCCTCACCTCGTCCGGCGGGCCGTTCCGGGCCGCGACGCGCGAGGAGATGGCGGCGGCCACTCCCGAACGGGCCCTGGCGCATCCGAACTTCTCGATGGGCGCCAAGATTTCGATCGATTCCGCGACCATGATGAACAAGGGCCTGGAGGTGATCGAGGCCGCCTACCTGTTCTCCATGCCGGCCGAGCGTATCGAAGTCCTGGTCCACCCCCAGCAGATCATTCACAGCCTGGTCGAGTACGCCGATGGCTCGACCCTGGCTCAGCTCGGCCCGCCGGACATGCGGCCGCCAATCGCCTGCGCCTTCGCCTGGCCCGACCGGCTGCCGTGGCCCGCGCCGAAGCTCGACCTGGTGACTGCCGGGCCGCTCACCTTCGAGCATCCCGACATCGACCGGTTCCCGGCCCTTCGCATCGCCAAGGCCGCCCTGCGGGCCGGCGGCCATGCCCCCGCGGCCATGAACGCGGCCAATGAACGCGCCGTAGCGGCGTTCCTTGACCGCAAGATCGGCTTCCTGGACATCAGTTCGGTCGTCGAGGAGACGCTGGAACGACTGGACGGCATGGCCTTCAAGGTCGACAACAGCGACGCTGTGGAATGCGCCCGGACGACGGACGCGGAGGCCCGGCGCGTGGCGGACGGCGTCGTCGCCGGCCTGCAGGCCTGATGGAGTAGATCGCCGCGATGCAGTTCCTTCAGAACGCCTTGCTCTACGTCCTGCCGTTCGTGGTGGTTCTGGGAATCGTGGTCACGGTCCACGAGCTGGGCCACTTCTTGGCCGCCAAGTGGCTGGGGACCAAGATCGACCGCTTCTCCATCGGCTTCGGGCGGGCGCTGGCCAGCTGGCGCGACCGGCAAGGGGTCGAATGGCGCATCGGCTGGCTGCCGCTTGGCGGCTATGTGCGCTTCGCCGGCGACGAGAACGCCGCCTCCATCCCCGACGCGGACGACCTGTCGCAGATGCGGCGGGAGATTTCGCGACGGGAAGGTGAGGGCGCGCTTGAGCGCTACTTCCATTTCAAGCCGCTGTGGCAGCGGGCGATCATCGTGGCCGCGGGGCCGTTCGCGAACTTCCTTCTGGCGGTGACGATCTTCGCCGCCCTGCTGATGAGCTTCGGCGAGCTGGTCCTGCCGTTCCGCGTGGCGCAGGTGAACCCCGGCAGCGCCGCCGAGGCGGCCGGCTTCCGGCCTGGGGACCTGGTGGTCGAGGCCAACGGGCGTGAGGTGCGTCGCTTCGAGGAGGTGCAGCAGCTGGTGCGCGTGCGGGCCGAGGTGCCGACGCGCTTCGTGGTGGACCGGGGCGGCCAGCGGGTCGAACTGGTGGCGACGCCGCGTTGGGAGACCCAGAAGGACATCGTGGCGGGCGAGCAGCGCGTGGGCGTCCTGGGCCTCGTGCCCGCCCAGCGCCCGACCGACTTCATCCGGGTGCGCTACGGGCCGATCGAGGCGGTGGCCGGCGGCGTCGCGCGCACCTGGAACGTGCTCGAGACCAGCGTCTACTACCTGGGCCGCATGGTGACAGGGCAGGTGGGGACCGACCAGCTCCGCGGCCCGCTCGGCATCGCCAGTGTCACCAAGAACGTAGCCGCCATCGGTGCGGAAGGCGCACCCTCGGTGGGCCACATGGTCATGGGGGCGGGGATCAACCTGCTCCAGCTCGCCGCCCTGATCTCGGTGAGCATCGGCTTCATGAACCTTCTGCCCGTGCCCGTCCTGGACGGGGGGCATCTGCTCTTCTACGCCTACGAAGCGATCGCAAGGCGCCCTCTTGGCGCCAAGGTTCAGGCTGCAGGCTACCGAGTGGGCCTTGCGCTCGTCCTTGGTTTGATGTTGTTCGCCACCTGGAACGATTTGCAGCGCCTGCGTGTGTTCAATCTGTTCGGCGGCCTATTCTCCTAGGCCCTCGGTCCCACAAAACGGCTGATTCGATGCTCAAGACCCGCGCCCGCAGCGCCGCGCTCGCCTCCGGCCTTGCCCTTCTTCTGGGCTCGACCGCTCTCGTCGCGCCGACGCTCGCCCTCGCCCAGCAGGAAGAGGGCGGGGTGGTCCAGCGGATTCTCGTCCAGGGCAACGAGCGGATCGAGCAGGCGACCGTCGTCTCCTACCTGCCGATCGGCCCTGGCGAGACCGTCTCCCCCGAGAAGATCGACCTGGCGCTGAAGGCGCTGTTCCGCACCGACCTGTTCGCGGACGTGCGGATCGACTTCCGGAACGGCGACCTGGTGATCACCGTCGAGGAAAATCCGATCATCAACCGGGTGATCTTCGAGGGGAACAAGGGGCTTAAGGAAGACAAGCTGCGCGACGAGGTGTCGATCCGTCCGCGCGGCATCTTCACCCGCGCCAAGGTGCAGAATGACGTCCAGCGGATCGTCGAGCTCTACCGGCGCTCGGGGCGGATCTCCGCCAATGTGACGCCGCAGATCATCGAGTTGCCGCAGAAGCGGGTCGACCTGATCTTCAAGATCGACGAGGGCCCGAAGAGCGGCATCCTCTCGGTCAACTTCCTCGGCAACAAGGCGTTCTCCGACAACGACCTGCGGGACGTGGTCGTGACGGAGGAGAGCCGCTGGTACAAGTTCTTCTCGAACAACGCGAACTACGATCCGGACCGGCTCGAGTACGACAAGGAGCAGCTGCGCAAGCACTATCGCAACCGCGGCTACTACGACTTCCGAGTCTCGTCCGCCGTGGCCGAGCTGGCGCCGGACAAGAACGGCTTCGTGGTCACCTACACAGTGGACGAAGGTCCGCGGTACGAGTTCGGCAAGATCGAGGTCCAGACCGAGCTGCAGAAGCTGGACAAGAACGTCCTCGCCGCCCTGCTGCCGGTCCGTGAGGGCCAGACCTATCAGGACGAGGCCATCGAGCGGGCCACCGACGCCCTGACCTTCGCCGCCGGCGCTGCGGGCTTCGCCTTCGTGGACGTGCGGCCGAACTACCAGCCCAACCGCGAGACGCGGAAGGTGGACGTGACCTTCCAGGTCCGCGAGGGACCGCGCGTCTACGTCGATCGCATCGACATCGTCGGCAACACCCAGACGCTGGACTATGTGATCCGCCGCGAAATGAGCGTGGTGGAGGGCGACGCCTATAACCGCGCCCTGGTCGACCGGTCCCGCCGCCAGATCCGTGGCCTGGGCTTCTTCAAGAACGTCGACATCACCGAAACGCCGGGCTCGGCGCCGGACCGGACCGCGCTGCAGGTTCGGGTCGAGGAACAGCCCACCGGCGAGCTGTCGTTCAGCGCCGGCTATTCCTCGGTGGACCAGCTCGTCCTCGACCTCGGCGTCACCCAGCGCAACTTCCGTGGCCGCGGCCAGGACGTGCGCGCCCGGGTGTCGGTGGGCTCCCTGCGCCAGCAGCTGGACTTCTCGTTCACCGAGCCGCGCTTCCTTGGCCGCGACGTGGCCGCCGGTATCGACCTTTACGGCTATCGGTACGACCTGTCCGACTACTCGGCCTACAAGACGACCACGGTCGGCACGACCTTCCGCGCCAACTTCCCGCTCAGCATCAACGCCCGCGGATCCCTGCGCTACTCGCTGCGCCAGGACGAGATCGAGATCGCCGACTTCTACTGTGATCCGACGGCGCCGTTGCTGTCGCTGGCCCTCTGCGGTCAGCGCGGCTCGAACATCACTTCGCTGGTTGGCTACGGCCTCCGCTACGACCGCCGGAACGACTATCTGAACCCGACCCGCGGCTTCTACGTGGACTTCGTCCAGGACTTCGCGGGCCTGGGCGGCGATGTGAACTATGTCCGCACCGAGGCCGAGGGCGGCTGGTACCACGGCTTCACAAAGGACTTCATCCTCAGCCTGACCGGTTCGGCGGGCTATGTGGAGGGGTGGGCCGGCGACAGCGTCCGGATCAACGACCGCTTCTACAAGGGCGGCAACACCTTCCGCGGCTTCGAGACCGCCGGCATCGGTCCCCGCGACCTGTCGTTCACCCGCGCCGACGCCCTGGGCGGCAAGGCCTACGCCATCGGCACCGTCGAACTCACCGTGCCGACGTTCCTGCCTGAGCAGTACGGCATCAAGGCCGCGCTGTTCTCCGACGTCGGTACGCTGGGCCTCCTCGACAAGGAGGACAAGCAGTGCCCGCCGCCGGGCACCGAGTCCTGCCCGCTGGGCGCACGCGACCCGAGCATCAAGGACGACATGTCGCTGCGCGCATCGGCCGGCTTGAGCGTCTTCTGGCGTTCGCCCATGGGTCCCATCCGGTTCGACTTCAGCCGCGTTTTGGCTAAAGAGGACTACGACAAGACCGAGACCTTCCGGTTCTCCACCTCAACCAGGTTCTAGGAAACTCATGAATTTCAAGACTTTCGTCGCGGCGGGTTGCGCTGCGACCGCGCTCATGGCCATCGCTGGTCAAGCCGCCGCCCAGACCCCGCCGGTCGCCCAGACCAACGCGCCGCCGCCGGTGAACCACGGCGCCGCCGTGCCCGGCGTCTGCATCATGTCGATCCCGGGCGCGATCGCCGGCTCGACCGTGGGCAAGTACGTCGACACGCGGATGCAGCAGATCATCCAGCAGGTGAACGGCGAACTGAACGGCGAGCGCACCGCCATCGAGAACGAGAGCAAGCAGCTCGACAGCCAGCGGGCCACCCTGGACCGCACGACCCTGGAGCAGCGCACCGCCGCCCTCCAGGTTCGCGTCAACGCCCTGACCCGCAAGGTTCAGCAGCGCGAGCGTGAAGTTCAGGCCACGGAACAGAAGGCCCTGGCCCGCGTCGGCCAGGAAATGGAGCCGCTGATCCGTCAGGTCTACGAGCAGCGCCAGTGCTCGGTCCTGCTGAACCGTGACGCCATCGTGCTGGGCAACCCGGCCATGGACATCACCCCCGGCGTGATCACGGCCCTGAACGCCAAGATCACCCAGTTCACGTTCGACCGCGAACGCCTGGATCAGCAGCCGGCCGCGCCGGCCGCGACCCGCTAAGCGGCGAAGGGCGGATCGAGCTTCCGCTTCCCCGAGGCGCACCATGCCCGATCCCCGCTTCTTCGAGGACCTGGGACCTGTTCCCCTCGCCGAGTTGGCAAGGCTCGGCGGGGCGGAACTGTCTGATCCCGCGGCCGGCGACCGCCTGATCCGCGGGATCGCCATCCTGGCTCAGGCTGGGCCGGACACCGTCACCTTCCTGTCCGACCGAAGGAATCTGGCCGACCTTGCGCGGGAGCCGGGCGCCTGCTTCGTGACCGCGCGGGATGCAGCGGCGCTGCCGGACGGCTGCGTCGCCCTGGTCACGGCCAATCCGCACGGCGCCTACGCCCTGGCGGGCCGCCGGCTGCACAGGCCGCGCATGGCGGGGTATGAGGCCCGTGGGGCGGACGTAGAGGTGGAGGAGGGCGTCGTCCTCGGCGCCGGGGTGGTTCTGGGCGACGGCGTAAAGATCGGCCGCGGCACAAGGATCGGCCCCAACACGGTAGTCGGGCCTGGCGTGGCCATCGGCCGGGACTGCGACATCGGTCCGAACGTCACCATTGGCTTCACCCTGATGGGCGATCGGGTCCGGGTCCTGGCCGGCGCCCGGCTCGGCGAGCCCGGGTTTGGCGCCACGGCGGGGCCGGGCGGGCTGATGGACATCCCGCAGCTCGGCCGCGTGATCGTGCAGGACAACGTCACCATCGGGGCGAACACCACCATCGACCGGGGGGCGTTTGACGACACGGTGATCGGCGAGAACACCAAGATCGACAACCTCGTGCAGATCGCCCACAACGTGCGCGTGGGGCGCAATTGCGTCATGGCCGCCCACACCGGCATCTCGGGCAGCGTGCTGATCGGCGACGGCGCCCAGTTCGGCGGCCGGGCAGGCGTAGCGGACCATGTGACCATCGCCGCCGGCGCCCGGGTGGCCGCGGCGTCGGGCGTGATGAAGGATATTCCGGCTGGGGAGACGTGGGGCGGCGTGCCCGCGCGTCCCATCCGGCATTGGCTTAAGGAAACGGCGTGGCTGGCCCGGATGGCGAGCCGCAGGGGGCCGGAGGGTAAGGGGACTGGGGAATGACGCGTAAGGCGCCGGCGGGGCAGGACCCGACGCAGATCGACATCACCGAGGTGCTGGCGCGCATCCCGCACCGCTATCCGTTCCTGCTCGTGGACCGCTGCGAGGAGTACAAGCCGAGCGAGTCCATCGTCGGCATCAAGTGCGTGACCGTGAACGAGCCCTTCTTCCAGGGTCACTTCCCGGACTATCCGGTGATGCCGGGCGTGCTGCTGATCGAGGCCATGGCCCAGACCGGGGCGGTGCTGATGTCGAAGTCGCTGGACGTGGACACCACGGGCAAGGCGATCTTCTTCATGTCGGCCGACAACTGCCGCTTCCGCTCGCCGGTCCGTCCGGGCGACGTGGTGCGCATGCCCGTGCGAGTGGTGCGCCACCGCGGCGACGTCTTCAAGTTCGCCGGCCAGGCGCTGGTGGACGGCAAGGTTGCGGCCGAGTGCGAGTTCGCCGCCATGGTGGTGGAGACCTGAGCGTCTTGGCCGGGCAGATCCATCCCACCGCCCTGATCGCCGAGGGCGCCGAGCTGGCCGAGGACGTCAGCATCGGGCCGTTCTGCGTAGTCGGACCAAAGGTCCGCATCGGGCCAGGCACGCGGCTGCATTCCCATGTGGTGATCGACGGGCGCACGACCCTGGGCGCCAACAACCAAGTCTACCCCTTCGCCGTGCTGGGCGGGCCGCCGCAGCACACGGCCTACAAGGGCGAGGACACCGAGCTCGTCATCGGCGACAACAACGTCATCCGCGAACACGCCACCATGAACATCGGCACGCCCCATGGCGGCGGCGTGACGCGGGTGGGCTCCAACGGCCTCTACATGATCGAGAGCCACGTGGGGCACGACTGCACGGTGGGCGACAACGTCATCCTCACCAAGCAGGCGACCCTGGGCGGGCACTGCCAGATCGGCGACTTCGTGATCGTGGGCGGGCTGGCCGCCGTGCACCAGTTCACCCGGGTGGGCCGCCACGCCATGATCGGCGGTCTGGCCGCCGTGGTGAAGGACGTGATCCCTTACGGCTCGGTGTGGGGCAACCACGCTCATCTCGAGGGACTGAACCTCGTGGGGCTGAAGCGCCGGGGCTTCGATCGCGAGACGATCAACACCCTGCGCGCCGCCTATCGCCTGCTGTTCGCCAACGAGGGCACGTTCCAGGAGCGGCTTGAGGACACGGCCCAGACCTATGCGGACAGCCCGCAGGTGATGGAGATCATCGACTTCATCCGCGCCGACGCCAGCCGCCCGCTCTGCCTGCCCGAACGCGAGTTCTGATGAAGAAGCTGGGTCTGATCGCCGGCGGCGGGGGCCTGCCGGTGGAGATCGCGGAGCATTGCGAGCGCTCGGGCCGGCCGCTGTTCGTCATCCGCCTGAAGGGGTTCGCCGGGACCGAGCTCGCGCCTTACGCCGGCGCCGAGGTGGGCGTCGCCGAGGTGGGCAAGTGCATCAAGGCGCTGAAGCGCGCCGGTTGCGAGGCGGTCTGTCTGGCCGGGATCGTGACGCGGCCGGACTTCGCCAGCCTGATCCCCGACCTGCACGGCCTGAAGCTGCTGCCCAAGGCCATCGCCGCCGCCCGGCGCGGGGATGACGCCCTGTTGCGGCTGCTGGTGGAGGAGTTCGAGAAGGAAGGCTTCGAGGTCCTGGGCGCCCATGAGGTGATGGACGACCTGTCGCTGCCCCTCGGCTATCTCGGCGCGCGGCAGGCCGGCGACGAGGATCTGCACGATGCGCAGCGCGCCTTGGAGGTGGCCCGGGCCGTCGGCCGCCTGGACGTGGGGCAGGCCGCCGTGGTGGCGGGCGGCCTTGTCCTGGCCGTGGAAGCCCAGGAGGGCACCGACGCCATGCTGGCGCGCGTGGCGGGCCTGCCCGCCCATCTGAAGGGCGCGCCGGGCGCCGGGCGCGGCGTGCTCGCCAAGGCGCCCAAGCCCATCCAGGAGACCCGCATCGACCTGCCGACCATCGGCCGGGCGACCGTCGAGGGCGTCGCCAGGGCGGGGCTGGCCGGGATCGTTGGCGAGGCCGGGCGGCTGCTCGTCCTGGATCGCCATGAGGTGATTTCCCTGGCCGACGAACTAGGGGTCTTCATCCTGGGCGTGGAGCCCGAGTTCGGATGACGCCCAAGCTGCTCACCGTCATGCTGGTGGCCGCCGAGGCTTCTGGCGACGACCGGGGGGCAGGGCTGATGCGCGCGCTCCGGGCGCGACTGGGTGAGCGCGTGCAGTTCATCGGCGTCGGCGGCGAGCGGATGCGGACCGAGGGGCTCGCCAGTCCCTTCGACATCGCCGAGCTCTCCGTCCTGGGCTTGGTGGAGGGCTTGCGGGCCTATCCCAAGGTCGTGCGCCGGGTGCGGGAGACCGCCGCCCTGGCGCAGCGGGAGCCGCCCGACATCGCTGTCCTGATCGATTCCTGGGGCTTCACCCTGCGGGTCGCCAAGGCTCTGCGCCGGCTCTATCCGCAGCTGCCGCTGGTGAAATATGTGGGGCCGCAGGTGTGGGCTTCGCGGCCGGGCCGGGCCAGGACCACGGCCCAGACCTACGACCATCTGCTTTCCATCCACGCCTTCGACGCGCCCTATTTCGAGGCTGCGGGGCTGCCCGTCACCTTCGTGGGCAATTCCGCCCTGGCGACCGACTTCTCCCAGGCGGATCCGGCGCGGCTGCGGGCCCGGATCGGGGCAGGCGAGGGCGACCCGATCCTGCTGGTCCTGCCGGGCAGCCGGCCGGGGGAAATCGAGCGCGTCCTGCCGCCCTTCGCCGAGGCGGCGGCGCGCCTGCAGGCCGAGCGCCCGGACCTGCACGTGGTGGCGCCGGCCGCCGACACCGTGGCCGCCATGGTGAAGGATCGCATCGGCAGCTCGCTCCCGCGCGCTCACGTGGTCGAGGGCGAGGAGGCCCGGCGCGACGCCATGAAAGCCGCGACTGTCGCCCTGGCCTGTTCCGGCACGGTGACCACCGAGCTGGCGCTGGCGGGCTGCCCCATGGTCGTGGGCTATCGGGTAGCGCCGCTGACCTACGCCATCCTGAAGCGGCTGATCCGCACCCGGTATGTCACCCTGTTCAACATCGCCGCGCAGGACTTCGTGGCGCCCGAGCTGCTGCAGGACGCCTGCAACGGGCCGGCCCTGGCCCGGGAGGCGGCCCTGCGGCTGGACGATCCGGAACTGCGGGCCTGGCAGGTAGCGCGACAGCATGCAGCCCTGGACCGGATGGGCCGCGGGGGGCCTGACCCCAGCGAGGCCGCCGCCGAGGCGGTCCTGGCTCTGCTCAAGGCCCGTGGCCTCAGCTGAGCCGCAAAGCAAAAGGCCGGCCCCGAGGGGGCCGGCCTTCGCAATTCGACGTGTCGACGCTCTTAGCGCTTGTCCACCGGGACGTAGTCCCGCCGCGGCGCGCCGGTGTAGAGCTGGCGCGGACGGCCGATCTTCTGGGACGGATCCTCGATCATTTCCTTCCACTGGGCGATCCAGCCCACGGTGCGGGCCAGCGCGAACAGCACCGTGAACATCTCGGGCGGGAAGCCCAGGGCGCGCAGGGTGATGCCCGAGTAGAAGTCGACGTTCGGATAGAGCTTGCGCTGGATGAAGTACTCGTCGTTCAGCGCGATCTTCTCGAGCTCCATCGCCACCTTGAGGAGCGGGTCGTCCTGGTGGCCGACGGCCGCCAGCACCTCGTGGCAGGTCTTCTGCATGACCTTCGCCCGCGGGTCGTAGTTCTTGTAGACCCGGTGGCCGAAGCCCATGAGCAGGCGCTCGCGGTTCTTCACGCCCTTCACGAAGTCCGGGATGTTCTCGACCGTCCCGATCTCCTTGAGCATGTTGAGCGCTTCTTCGTTCGCGCCGCCGTGCTTGGGGCCCCACAGCGAGGCGATGCCCGCGGCGATACAGGCGAACGGATTGGCGCCCGACGAGCCGGCCAGGCGGACCGTCGAGGTCGAGGCGTTCTGCTCGTGGTCGGCGTGCAGGATGAAGATGCGGTCCATGGCGCGGGTCAGGACCGGATTCGGCTTCCAGTCCTCGGCCGGGACCGAGAAGCACATGCGCAGGAAGTTCTCGGCGTACGAGCAGTCGTTGCGCGGATACACGAACGGCTGGCCGAGGGAGTACTTGTAGGCGCGGGCCGCGATCGTCGGGATCTTGGCGATCATGCGATGCGCCGAGATGATCCGCTGCTCGGGATCATCGATGTTGGTGCTGTCGTGATAGAAGGCCGAGAGAGCCCCGACCGCGCCGACCATGATGGCCATCGGGTGAGCATCCCGACGGAAGCCATTGAAGAACCTATCAAACTGCTCGTGGAGCATGGTGTGATAGGTGATGTTGTGCTCAAACTTGGCGAATTCAGCCGCGGTGGGCAGCTCACCGTGCAGCAGCAGGTAGCAGACCTCAAGGAAGGTCGACTGCTCGGCCAGCTGGTCAATCGGGTAGCCGCGGTGCAGCAGGATTCCCTGATCGCCGTCGATGAAGGTGATCTTGCTCTCGCACGATGCGGTGGAGGTGAAGCCCGGGTCGTAGGTGAAGACGTCGGCGTCGCCGTAGAGCTTTCGGATATCGACCACGTCCGGTCCGACCGTGCCTTTCAGGACGGGGAGCTCGACGGTCTTGCCGCCGATACCGATCTTCGCCGTGTCGCCCATGCGAACTCCTTTCGCGGATGCGAGATAAACGCTCGTTCGAGCGGCCTTATACCGCTTTACGCCGAGGGTGAAAGCGCGTCGTCAAGGCGCGCGAGAGTTTCCTCCCGGGTGAGGGCCGTCATCGTGCCTGCAAGGTCGGGCGCGGGCGCGCCGCCGGACAGCACGGCGCGGAGCTGCGGACCGAACTTGCCGATGCCGACGCCTTCCTGTTCCGCAAAGGCGCGGATCGCCGCCTCCAGGGTAGGAACGTCCCAGTGGGGCTGGGCGGCGAGGGTGTCGCGCAGGCGCGAGAGCCGGCCGACCATTTCCTCGGTCATGGCCGCCTTGGCCTTCTCGGGCAGCTCCAGGGGCCGCCGCTTGAGGGCGAAGACCACGGCGTCTGCGAGGTCGACCACGGTCTTGGCGCCGTCGCGCACGAACGGAATGGTGCGCTCGATCACGGCAATGTCACCGGCCTCAAGGGTCCAGTCGCGGCTTGCAAGGACCTCCTCGACGAGCTTGGCGAGGCGCGCGGGCTCGGCCTGGCGAATGTAGTGGTTGTTCAGGTGGTTCAGCTTGGCCCAGTCCAGCCGGGCCGGGGCGCCGACCACGTCGTAGATGTCGAACCAGGCGATGGCCTGCTCGTCCGAAAAGATCTCGTCGTCGCCGTGGCCCCAGCCGAGCTTGGCCAGGTAGTTGCGCATGGTCTCGGGCAGATAGCCCATCGCCGCGAAATCGGTGACCGACTGGGCGCCGTGACGCTTCGACAGCTTGGCGCCGTCGGGCCCGTGAATCAGCGGCAGGTGCGCCCACACCGGCACCTCCCAGCCCATGGCGTTGTAGATCAGGGTCTGGCGGGCGGCGTTGTTCAGGTGGTCGTCACCGCGGATCACGTGGGTGATGCCCATGTCGTGGTCATCGACGACCACGGCGAGGTTGTAGGTCGGCGTGCCGTCCGTGCGCAGCAGGATCAGGTCGTCGAGCTGGCTGTTCTGGAAGCGCACCTCGCCCTTCACCGCATCGTTGACGATTGTCTCGCCTTCCAGCGGGCTCTTCAGGCGCACCACGAACGGGCGGTCGGGGGCGTCTTCCGGCGCGGCGTCCCGCCAGGGCGACTGGACGACGCGACCTTCGGCCCGGGCGCGCTCGCGTTCGGCCTCGAGTTCCTCGGGCGTCATGTAGTCGCGGTAGGCTTGGCCGCGGGCCAGCAGGTCCTCCACCACCTCACGGTGGCGATCGGCGCGCACGAACTGGAAGACCGGCTCCTCGTCGGCCTCCAGGCCTAGCCACTTCAGCCCGTCGAAGATCACCTGCACGGCGGCTTCCGTGGACCGTTCGCGGTCCGTGTCCTCGATGCGCAGCAGGAAGGTCCCGCCCGTGTGACGGGCGTAAAGCCAGTTGAAAAGCGCGGTCCTGGCCGTGCCAATGTGCATCATGCCGGTCGGCGAAGGGGCGATGCGGGTGCGGACGGGGCGGTCTGCCATAGAACTCGAGGGGGTTGGGGAGGGGGGCGCGGACGCCGGAGCGGCGCCTCTTAGCACGTCGATTCCCTCAGGGGCCAGTCCGCGGCGGGCGCTGAACTGGGTTCGGAATCAGGTCGAGGCCCAGGCCGATCGCTGGACGCTCTGGACCCCGGTCGCCTTCGGAGCCGGTTGCGCGACCTACTTCGGCCTGCCACGCGAGCCACAGATGTGGCTGGCCTGGGCGATGATGGCGGCCGCCCTGGCGCTGCTCCTGGCGTCCCGGCGCTGGACCGGAGGGCGAGCCATGGTCGCGGCCCTGGCCCTGGCGGCTTTCGCCCTGGGTGGGTTTGGCGTGGCCAAGTTCCGGACGCAAAGCGTCGCGGCCCCGGTCATGGCGACGCCGCCCGATGCGGCGGCAAGGCCTCACATGGTCGAAGGCTGGGTGGTGGACGTAGCCTCGCCGGGGCAGGGCGGCCAGCGGCTTTTGGTCGCCCCGGTCCGGGTCGGAGATCTCAGCCCGGAGGCGACCCCGATCCGGGTGCGGATCACCCTGCGGCCAGGAACGCCCCTGCCGCGCCCGGGCGAGGCGATCCAGGTCCTGGCCATCCTCAACCCGCCGCCGCCGCCCGCCAGTCCCGGGGCTTACGATTTCGCCCGGGACGCCTTTTTCGAGAGCGTGGGCGGTGTGGGCCTGGCGCTGCGCCCGCCGCAGGCCTGGACGCCGGCGGCGCTTGCGCCCTGGCGGCTGCGCCTGACCATGGGAATCAACGCCGCGCGCTGGGCCCTGACCGAACGGATCGTGTCGACCCTGGGGCCGCGGACCGGCGGCCTCGCCGCAGCCATGACTACCGGCCACGAGGCCTATATCCCGCGCGAGCAAGTGGAAAACCTGCGCGCCTCGGGCCTGGCCCACATCGTCTCCATCAGCGGGCTGCACATGGCCATCGTGGGAGGCTTCGCCTTCGCCGCGGCGCGGGTGGCTGTGGCGGCCTGGCCGTGGCTGGCGCTGCGGGTGTCGGGCAAGAAGCTGGCGGCCATCGTGGGCCTGGCCGCCGTGGGCGGCTATCTGGTGCTGTCAGGCGCGCCGCCGCCCGCGGAACGGGCGGCGATCACCGCGTCGGTCGCCTTTGCGGCCATTCTCGTGGATCGCCAGGCGATCAGTCTTCATGCGCTGGCCCTGGCCGCTATGGGCGTTCTTCTAGCCCAGCCCGAGGCCGTCACCGAGCCCGGCTTCCAGATGTCGTTCGCAGCCACGGCCGCGCTCGTCGCCCTGGCCGAGGCCTGGCCGCAACCCGTTCGCGAGATCTCCGCGCCCTGGTGGATCCGCGGGCCCCAGGCGGCGGCGACCTGGGTTGCGGCCAGTCTGGCGGTGAGTTTCGTGGCGGGGCTCGCCACGGGGCCGTTCGCGATCCAGCACTTCAACCGCGTCTCGACCTGGGGCTTGCTGGCCAATCTGGCGGTGGCGCCGATCTCGTCGTTTCTCCTGATGCCGGCGCTGGCGATCGGCGCGGCCCTGTCGCCCCTGGGGTTTGGACGCGCGCCCCTGGAGGTGGCCGGCTTCGCCATCGATCTGATGAACCGCGTAGCGGCGACGGCGGCCGCCGCGCCCATGGCTCAGTCGCTGGTCGCCAGCGCGCCGGCCTGGACGCTGCCGGCGGCGTTCCTGGGCATCCTCGCCATCTGCCTCTGGCGCGGGCCGCTACGCTGGGTCGGCCTGCCGCTAGCCCTGTCCGTGCTGTGGGTTCCTCGTCCGCCGACGCCTGACGTCTGGATCAGCGCCGATGGTGCGGCCGTGGCGGTGCGGGAGGGACGCCAGGCGGTGCTGCTGCGGCCAGACGTGAAGCTGTTCGGGGCCGAGCTCTGGGCGCGCCGGCGCGGCCTCGAGCCCCTGGCGAGCGAAGCCGAGCGCGACATCCGCTTCGACTGTGATCGCTGGAGCTGCGCGCCGGGGCTGGGGGCGCCTGTGCGGCTGGCGGCGGCCTGGAACCTTCGGCGTCCGCTTCGGGCCGGGCGGCTGGACGACCTCTGCGCCGACGCCGAGGTAGTGGTTGTGCGCAACGACCTGCGGCCCGAGCGCTGCGCGGCGGCGGTCGTGCTCACGGGGGCGGACTTCCGCGCCGGAGGTTCGGCCGAACTCTACCGGCAGGCCGACGGCGGCTGGCGGATCGTCTGGGCCAGCGATCTGCGCGGCCGGCGACCGTGGACCTGGGGCTTCGATCCCCGATAGGGCCCGCCGCCGGCCGGCGGCGACTTAGTGGTAGCGCCGGATCAGGCCCACGAGGCGGCCCTGCACCGACACTTGGTCGGGGCCAAAGATGCGGGTCTCATAGGCCGGGTTGGCGGCCTCGAGGGCGATGGAGGCGCCTTTCTTGCGCAGCCGCTTGAGGGTGGCTTCCTCGCCATTCACCAGAGCCACGACGATGTCGCCCGAGTTGGCGCTGTCGGTCCGGCGGATCACCACGAAGTCGCCGTCGAGGATGCCGGCGTTGATCATGGAATCGCCCTGGATCTCGAGGACGAAATGCTCACCCGCGCCGAGCATGGCCTCGGGCACCGGCAGGCGATCGCGTTCCTGCTGAATGGCCTCGATCGGCGTCCCGGCCGCGATCTTGCCGAGGATCGGGAGTTCGCGCGTGTCGTTGGCGGCCACCGGCATGTCCTTGCCGGCGTCGACCAGTTGCGGCTTGAACGGGGCGCGGCCCTTGGGCGGGGCGGCGGCCGTGGCCTGCTGGGGCAGGCGGACCACTTCCAGGGCCCGGGCGCGGTGTGGCAGACGGCGCAGGAAACCACGCTCTTCCAGGGCGGTGATCAGGCGGTGAATGCCGGACTTGGACGCCAGATCCAGGGCTTCCTTCATCTCGTCGAAGGACGGCGAGACCCCGGTCTCCTTGATCCGCTCATGAATGAACATGAGCAGTTCATGCTGCTTGCGGGTGAGCATCTAGGGCGACCTCTGGAACAAAGCGCAAACGTTGCGTTTGTTCTGTAGATGTTCCCAGTTAATGTCAAGTTACGACGGTTCCCCCTGAAAAATCAGGGAAAATCATTCCCGGCCAAGTACGAAAACCGACTCAGCCCAGCAGTTCGCGCGTCGCCGTCGTGACGTCGGCTTGTCTCATCAGGCTTTCACCCACCAGCATGGCCCGAGCGCCGGAGCGCTCAAGGCGCGCGGCGTCGGCGGCGGTGAAGATGCCGCTCTCGGTCACCAGCAGGGCTTCGGGCGGGGCGAGCCGTGCCAGGCGTTCGGTGGTGGCGAGATCCACCGTGAAGGTGCGCAGGTCGCGGTTGTTTACACCCACCAGATCAGCGCCAAGCTTGCCGGCGCGGTCCATCTCGGCCTCGTCATGCACCTCGACCAGGGCGTCCATGCCCAGCCGCCGGGCTTCGGCCATCAGATCGGCGGCCAGGGCGTCGTCGACCATGGCCAGGATCACCAGGATGGCGTCGGCTCCGAGGTCGCGGGATTCCGTCACCTGCCAGGGATCCACCAGGAAGTCCTTACGGATGCAGGGTAGGGCGACCGCCTCGCGCGCGGCCACGAGATAGGCGTCCTTGCCTTGGAAGCTGGGTTCGTCGGTAAGGACCGAGAGGCAGGCCGCGCCGCCGGCCTCGTAGGCGCGGGCCAGGGCGGACGGGTCGAAGTCCTCCCGGATCAGGCCCTTGGACGGCGATGCCTTCTTGATCTCGGCGATCAGCGCCAGGCGGCCGGGAGCGTGGCGTTGCGCCAGGGCGTCGCGGAAGCCCCGCGGCGGAGAAGCGGCCGGCTCGATGACGGGACGCGCGGCCTTGCGGGCGGCCACATCCTCACGCTTGTAGGCGGCGATCCGGGCCAGGATGTCGCTCATGCCGCGGTGATCTCCACCAGCTTGTCCAGCGCCGCCTGGGCGCGTCCGTCGTCGATGACCTGGCCGGCGAGTTCGACGCCTTCGCGCAGGGTCTCGACCTTGTCGGCCACGAGGAAGGCCGCCGCAGCGTTGAGCGCCACGATGTCCCGATAGGCCCCATGTTCACCCGCCAGCAGACGCCGCAGGGCAGAGGCGTTCTCGGCGGGGGCGCCGCCGGTGATGTCGGCGAGGGCGGCCCGGCGCAGGCCCACCGCCTCGGGGGTCACGGTGAACAGCCGCACCTTGCCGTCGCGCAGTTCGGCGACGGAGGTCTCGCCCGTGGTGGTCATCTCATCCAGGCCCGACCCGTGGACGACCCAGGCCCGTTCGGAACCCAAAAGCCCCAGAGCTTCGGCCAGCGGCTTCACCCAGCGCTCGGCATAGACGCCAATCACCTGCCGCTGGGCGCCAGCCGGGTTGGTGAGGGGCCCCAGGAGATTGAAGATGGTGCGGAAGCCCAGTTCGGCCCGGATCGGCGAGACGTGGCGCATGGCGCTGTGATGGGCCGGGGCGAACAGGAAGCAGATGCCCGCCGTCTCCAGCGCTTTCAACTGGGCCTCGGTGGACGCGGCGATGTTGACGCCAAGCTCGATGAGCACGTCGGCGGTGCCCGACTTGGACGACATGGCGCGGTTGCCGTGCTTGGCCACCTTCAGTCCGCCGCCCGCCGCCACGAAGCCGACCGCCGTGGAGATGTTCAGGGTGTGGAGGCCATCGCCCCCGGTCCCGCACACGTCGATGGTGGGAAAACCGGGCTCAAGACGTACGGCGGCCCGGCGCATGGCGCGGGCGCAGGCCGCGATCTCCCCCAGGGTCTCACCCCGCATCCGCATGGCGGTGAGGGCCGCGCCCACCTGGGCCGGCGTCGGCTCGCCGCGCAGGCAGGCCGAGAAGAAGGTGTCGGCGTCGGCGTCGGACAGGGTCGCGCCGTCGGCCAGGCGCGAAAGGAGCGGCTTGAAGGCGTCGGACATGAACGGCGCTCAGGCTTGGGCCAGGGACCGTGAGGGCCGCTTCACGCCGGCGATGTCGAGGAAATTGCCGAGCAGTTCATGGCCACATTCGGTGGCGATGGATTCTGGGTGGAACTGCACGCCAAAGATCGGCCGCGTCTTGTGCTGCACGCCCATGATCTCGCCGTCGTCGGTCCAGGCGGTGACCTCCAGGTCAGCAGGCAGGTCGGCCTCGCGAACCGAGAGGCTGTGGTAGCGGGTCGCCGTGAAGGGGTTCTTCAGGCCGGCGAACACGCCCTTGCCGTTGTGGTGGATCGGGCTGGTCTTGCCATGCATCAGCACCTTGGCGCGGACCACCGCGCCGCCGAACGCCTGGCCGATGGACTGGTGGCCCAGGCAGACGCCGAAGATCGGCAGGTCGTCCGGAGCGGCGGCCAGCAGCGGAAGGCAGATGCCCGCCTCATTGGGGGTGCAGGGCCCTGGAGACAGCAGCACCGCATCCGGCTTGAGGCCGAGCGCCTGGTCGACGGTCAGGGCGTCGTTGCGCACGACATGCGTGTGGGCGCCCAGTTCGTTCAGGTAGTGAACCAGGTTGTAGGTGAAGCTGTCGTAGTTATCGACGACCAGGATCATGCGTCTCCCTTAGGCTTTGCCGACGCATCCGCCAAGCGGGATGCTCGCCCCATGTCGGCAGACGATTCGATGCTGGATTCTCAGGCGATGGCCCGGGCCCGGGCGCTTCTGACCCGCAGTCGCCCACCCGAGCGTACGTGGCCGGCGCTTGTGGCGGCGGCGGCCCTGGCGATCTCGGCCCTGGCTTTCGCGACGGCGATGATTCTCGCTCCGCCCCTGGTCACCTACTCGGCGGTGAAGAGCGCGCCGGAGTAAGGTCGCCGTCGACCACGGGCGGCATCAGCCGGCCCCAGGCCTCGATCACGCCGCGCTCGGCGAGGCCGGCGAACAGCCGCTGCACATTGACGGCGTTTTCGCGCAGAAAGGTCTGCCAGACCGGCCGCTCAAACACCTCATAGGGCACCACGAGGCCGCTGCTGATCCGCCGGACGTGATCTTGATCCATCAGCGCCTTCACATGCCGACGGACGGTCTCCGCGGGCATAGACAGGCGATGGGCGGTTTCGGCGACGTTGGTGCGGCCGTTCTCGGCGGTGAGCACCGCCAGCAGCACGATGGCTGAGGCGATGTCGTCCACCGCGGCCATCAGGCCGTCGGTCGTGCGCAGCACATAGTCCGAGAGCAGGCGGACGGCCGCGCGGACGGGGATCGAAGATTCGGGCGGATAGGCCGAGCGGGGCAGGGACTCCACCAGGCCGGCCGCGTTCGCCTGGTGGAAGAAGGTCACCAGCCGGCGGTGGCTCTTGGTGACGCTCTCCAGGTAGGCCGGAGACGCCAGATAGGCCTCGGGCACGATGACGCCGCCGTCCACCGAGGCGCAGGCGCCCAGGGCCTCCAACCGGCGCACGTGGCGGCGGACGGTCTCGAACGGCATCCGCAGGGAATTGGCGACGGCGTTGATGCTCACGGGGCGGCGTCGGGCGTCGGGCGTCGGGGCGTCCAGACGGCCGTGGCGAATGCGGGTCAGGGGCTCGTGGGTGAGCGGAGCGATGTTGGCCTGGTTGATGGCCATGACGAGAATCGAATCGAGACTCGACAGCCCGCCGATCCCCAAGGTCGCCTGGTCCAGCATGAAGCCGAACGACATCCGCCCGAGCTCACGCTCGCGGCGGGTGAGGGCAACGGGCGCCTCGTCCTGCTTCAGGCCTTCTTCCACGCCTATGCCACCTTTGAAACGCCCGCCCCCACGGCGCACGTCAGCTTCCGTAACCTCGGTATGTAATTGCGACTAGGCAAGGCGCTCTGTTACCCGGAATGGGCACGAAACTCCGGAAACTTCAGACGAATCGCCAGCTTTCCTCGGCCGCCCGGCGCAGGGCGCGGGCCTTGTGCAGCGTCTCATCATATTCGGCGTCGGGATCGCTGTCGGCGACCACGCCGCCGCCAGCCTGGACGTACATCATGCCGTCCTTGAACAGGGCCGTCCGGAGCACGATGCAGGTGTCGACCGAGCCGTCGCAGCCGAAGTAGCCGACGCCGCCGGCGTAGCCGATGCCGCGTTTTTCGATCTCCAGCTCGTCGATGATCTCCATGGCCCGCACCTTGGGCGCGCCCGAAAGCGTGCCGGCGGGCAGGGCGGCCAGCACCACGTCCACGGGATCGAGCCCTGCCGGCGCATCGCCCTCCACATTGGAGACGAGGTGCATCACGTGGCTGTAGCGCTCGACGAAGAAGCTGTCGGTGACACGGACCCGGGGCGGACCGCCCACGGCGGGCGGCGCATTGGCGCCCTGGTCCTTCAGCATCGCCACCCGGCCCACGTCATTGCGGCCGAGGTCGAGCAGCATCAGGTGTTCGGCGCGCTCCTTGGGGTCGGCGCGCAGTTCGGCCTCCAGGGCCTGGTCCTCTTCGGGCGTCGCGCCGCGGGGCCGCGTGCCGGCGATGGGGCGGATGGTGATCTTCCCGTCGCGCAGCCGCACGAGAATCTCCGGGCTGGAGCCGGCCAGATGGAAATCACCGAAGTCCAGGAAGAACAGGAACGGCGAGGGATTCGTCCGGCGAAGCGAGCGGTAGAGCGCGAAGGGATCGCGGCTGAACGGCGCGCGGAACCGGTGGCTCGGCACCACCTGGAAGATGTCGCCGGCGCGGATGTAGGCCTTCGCCTTCTCGACGATGGTCCGGTAATCCTCGCGGCTGACCGGGGTGGTGAAGCTGTCGGGCTCCGGCTGGCCGTCGCCGGCTAGCGGCGGCGCCGGCTTGCGCAGATCCTGGATGACCGCCTGCAGGCGGGCGCGGGCGGCGGCATAGGCCTCCTCGGCGGTCGACCGTCCGGGCCGCACGGGCGTAACCAGGATGATCTCCTGGGCGATGGAGTCGAAGATCGCCACGATCGACGGGCGCGCCAGCACTGAGTCCGGCAGGTCCAGCGGGTCGGGATTGACGTTGGGCAGGCGCTCGACCAGCCGGATCATGTCGTAGCCGACCGCGCCGAACACCCCGGCGGCCATTGGCGGCAAGCCCGGCGGCAGCTCGATCCGCGAGGCGGCGATGAGGTCGCGCAGGCTGTCCAAGGCCCCGCCGGGCTGCCGGGTGAACCGGCCCGCGGCGATGTCCTCGCCCTCGGCTGCCTCGGCCACATCGCCCCGGCAGCGCCAGACGAGGTCGGGCGCGAGGGTGATGATCGAATAGCGGCCGCGCCAGGCGCCGCCCTCGACCGATTCGAACAGGAAGGCGTACGGACGCCCGTGACCGATCTTGAGGAAGGCCGAGACGGGCGTTTCGAGATCGTCGATCAGCCGGGTCCAGACGACCTGCGCCGCGCCGCTCTCATAGATGGACCTGAACGCGTCGAACGAAGGCTCCGGCGTCACTTCTTCTTCTCCGCCGGCGCGTTGGCGGCGAGGGGCTCCATGCCCACGGCCGAACGGGCGCGGTTCACATCGGTGCGGACCTTCAGCTTGGCGCGGGCCGAAGCCTGGGCGGCCTGGGCGATCTCGCGGAACAGGGCGTTGGCGAGCTCGGGGCGGCTCTGCTCCGCGAGGATGGCGCCCAGCGGGCCGGGCTGCGCCTGCACGTTCGACACCTGACCGACGGCGAAGGCGAACTCGCGCGCTTGGCTGACGAACACCTCGCCGGGCTTGGCCGAGAAGGCGCGACCCAGGAGCTGACGGGACAGGTCCACGCGCTGACCAGCGGTCTGGCGGGACAGGCCCGTAGCCTGGGACACCTGCAGGCCCGCCGACGCGGCCACGGCGGCGAGGGATTCGCCCTTGCGGACACGCTCGGCCAGTTCGTTGGCGCGGGCCTCCATGCGCGAGGCGGTCTGGCGCATCGTCCAGACGCGGGCGAGTTCGTCACGGACCTCGGCCAGCGGCGGAAGGGCGGGCGGGATCACCCGCTCCACACGCACAGCGAACGACTCGCCGTTGCCGGCGTCGACCAGGTCGCTCTCGCTGCCGGCCGGCAGGTCGAAGGCGGTCTCCAGGATGGCCGGGGTCAGGCCGGCCACCGGGCGACCCTGTTCGTCGACGCCCTGCTTCACCACCGGACCGACCGTGACCGCGGTGACGCCGGCCTTCTGGGCGGCGGCCTTAAGGTCGGCGCCCGACTGGTGGGCCTCGTCATAGGCCTGGCTCTGTTCGTAGACCTTCTGGGCGGCGGCGTTCTTGCGCAGCTCGGCCTCGAGCATGGGCCGCGCCTCGTCCAGCGAGATCGTCCGGCCAGGAGTGACCGAGACCACCTTGACCACGGCGAGGCCGAGCTCTCCCTGGGCCTGGGCCACCTGGCCGGCGGCGAGACGGAAGGCCGTCTCGGCCACCCGGCGGTCGGCGATGGCCGTGCGGGGCTTGTTTTCATAGACGATGGGATCGACGCCCATGGCCTTGGCCACGGCGGCCGGCTCCTCGTTGCGGCTCAGGCGCTCCTGAATCTGCTTGGCGGCCGCCGCGTCCTTGGCCGGGATCTGCACGACGGTGCGGGTCTCGGGCTGGGACAGGGTGTCCTTCCGGAAATCGTAGAGCTTCTGCAGCTCGGCCGGGTCGATGGGGCCGGTGCTCGACACCGCCTCGGGGCTGAATCGCACCACGGTCAGGACGCGCATCTCGGGCCGGGTCAGCTGGGCCGCGTTCTCCTGCATGAACTTGGTGAGCTGCTCGTCCGTGGGGGCCGTCACCGCGGGGACGTTGGCCGGGGTGATGGTGAAGTAGGCGAGGTCGCGGCTCTCAAGGCCGTAGACGGCGGCCAGGGCGCCATAGGCCCGCGGTGCGCGCAGGCCCTCGCCGACGCCCGCGCCCCAGTGCTGGGCGGCCATCTGGTCGCGGATGGCGCGGTCGAAGTCCTCCGGCGTCATGCCGTTCTCGCCGAGCCGCTGGACGAAGGTGTTGCGGTCGAAACGGCCGCTGATCGGATCGAAGAACGCCGGGATCTTCTGAATCTCGGCCACCAGCAGCTTGTCCGACGGGCGGATGCCCATGCGGTGGAGCATCTCGGCGAAGGCCTCGCGGGTGGCGAGGCCGTTCAGCACCTGGCGGTCGATGCCGTTCTCGGACGCCATTTCCGGCGTGATGGTCTGGCCGCTCTGCTGCTCCAGCTCCTTGCGGTACTCGTCGTACTCGCGCCGGAACTGCACGGAGTTGATCGTCCGCGACCCGGCCTTGATGACCTGGTCGCCGATGGTTCCGCGGAACACATCGTTGATGCCGAAGATGGCGAAACTGATGATCAGCAGGCCGATGAGGACGGCGGCGACCCAGGATTTCGCGAAGTTGCGAACGGCGGCGAGCATGAAACAAAACCCTTTCCCGGGCGCGAGGTGCGCGGTCGGTATAGTGGAGGCCGGTTCGGGACGGCAAGCAGGTGACAGCCGCCGCGGCTTGGCCTAACCGCGCCCTCCTGAAGCCCGCCGGGCAATCCGACAGACACGGAGGCAAGATGACCCGACCTGCGCCGCTGATCGCCGGGAACTGGAAGATGAACGGGACGTCCTCGTCGCTGGACGAGGCGCTGGCGGTGGCCAAGGCCGTGGGCGATGGCCCGGTCCGGGTGGCGATCTGCCCGCCAGCGATCCTCGCCCACCGCATGAGCGAGGCCCTGGCGGGCTCGAAGGTGCTGGTCGGCGGGCAGGACGCCCACTGGGACGACGCCGGCGCCTACACCGGCGACACCTCGGCCCAGATGCTGGCGGACGCCGGCGCCAAGCTGGTGATCCTCGGTCACTCCGAGCGCCGCACCGGCTACCGCGAGACCGACGAGGTGGTGGCGGCCAAGGTGAAGGCGGCGCTGCGGGCGGGCCTCGAACCCATCGTCTGCGTCGGCGAGACGCTGGAGGAGCGGGAGGCCGGCCGGGCCTTGGAGGTGGTCACCGGGCAGGTGCGCGGCTCGCTGCCGGCCGAGCTGGCCGACAAGGCCTTCGCCGTCGCCTATGAGCCCGTCTGGGCCATCGGCACCGGCCTGACGCCCAAGACGCCCCAGATCGAGGAAGTTCACCGGGCCATCCGCGCCACGCTCGTCGAGCTGTTCGNCGAGGCGGGCAGNGCGGTTCCGATCCTGTACGGCGGTTCGGTGAAGCCCTCGAACGCGNCCGAGATCCTGCGCGCNGACGAGGTGGGCGGGGCCCTGGTCGGCGGCGCTTCGCTGAAGGCCGCCGACTTCCTGGGCATCATCAACGCCCTCTGAGGCTAGAAGCGGGCGCGCACCGTCGCGCCCACCGTCCGCGGCAGGCCGGGGAAGATGCCCAGCGTCCCGGCCTGGTTCGGCGCATCGAAGATGCTCTGGGCGTAGAGCTCGTCCAGCAGGTTCTGGCCCCAGAGCTCCACCGACCAGGCCTCGTCAGCCGGTCCCATCGCCAGACGTCCATTCAGCAGCGGGAAGCCCTTCTGGGTCTTCAGCGGGTTGAGATCGGACCCGGCATTGTAGCTGGACGAGTACCGGGCGTTGAGGGTGGCCCTCAGCAGCATTCCGTCGCCGAAGGGACGCGCCCAGTTGGCCGTCAGGGTCGGCGTCCACAGCGGCGCGAGCACGATCCGGCTGTCCGGCAGCCGGGGGCTGACGCCGGGGCCGGGGGTGAACGGGCTGGCCACGGTCTCCGCATAGGTGACGCCGCCCGAGAGCGTCAGGCCCTCGGCGGGCGTGCGCCAGGTGAAGTCGATGTCGGCGCCGCGCGAGATCACCTCGGGGATGGCCGTCACGACAAAGGTGACGCCCGTGTAGGCGTTGAGCTGGAAGTTGCGGAAGTCCTGGTAGAAGGCCGCCGCGTTGAGGATCAGGTCGCCCTCGAGCCAGGTCGCCTTGAGCCCCAGTTCGTAGGCATCCACGAACTCGGCCGGGAAGCTGGTGTCGGTCGCCGCCACCCCCACGGCGAGCCGGGCCCGGTCGAGGTTGTAGCCGCCGCCCTTGTAGCCCCGGGCGTAGGAGGCATAGACCATCAGGTCGGAGGCGGGCCGCCAGGCGAGCTTGGCCGAACCGGTGACCTCGTCCTCCTCGATCTTCTGGCTTGTGCGCAGGTCGTTGAAGGCCACGTCCGCCTGTGGGAAGCAGATGGCGTTGAGCGCGGCCGTGGGAACCGTTGCGCCGACCGCCTGGCGGGAGAGCAGGGCGGTGCAGGCGGGCACGCCGCCCACATTGGCATAGCGGCTCGCTAGCCGCTTCTCGTCATGACTGAGGCGCAGGCCCGCGGTCAGCTCGAAGCCGCCCCCCAGCCGCACCGTGTTGTTGGTGAAGAGGGCGTAGCTGCGCGCCTTCTGTTCGAAGCGGTCGCGCTGGCTCGGCCCTTCGGGGAAGTTCGCTCCCACCGGCAGGCCTGTGTAGGCGGCCACCTGGGCGCGATCGGCGCCCGACGAGAGGACAAGGCCGAGGTAGGCCTCGAAGTCCCGGCCAAAGTCGTAGGCCTGGGCGCTGTCCAGGCGCTCGTCGGCGAAGAAGCCGCCCATGGTGAAGTCCCAGGGGCCGCGCGTGCCGCTGAGCCGCAGCTCCTGGGTGGCCGTGCGGAACCTGTTGAAGAAGCTGCCGTCGGAGGGGCGGTAGAGGAGGTCGGCGCTGGTGTAGTCCACGTCGGTGCCCAGGCGGACCTTCCAGTCCCGGAGCGCGGTGATCGAGGTGAGCGTGAGGTCCGGCCCGAAACGATAGGTGGTCTCCAGGGACAGGCCCTCGTCCGTGACCACCTGCTTTCCGTCGCGATTGCCATAGGCGATGTGGTTTTCCGGGCGGGGCGGGCGCGAGACGCCGGCGTCGGGCGCCAGCAGGTCCACATAGGCGGCGGTCGGTCCGGCCAGGTAGGTGATGCCGAGGCAGCATTGTTCGGCCCGGCGACTGGCGTCGGCGATGAGGCGCAGGCTGAGAGCCTCGGACGGCTGGAACAGGAGTTGACCGCGCACCGTGGCGTAGTTGCGGTCGTGGTCCTCATCGAAGCCGCGGGGACCATCGCCCGTGCGCACCTTGACCCAGCCGTTGCGGCTGCGGGCCGCGACGAAGAGGCGGCCGGCGAGGACATCTTCAACAAGGGGAGCGTTCAGGCTCACTGACCCGCCGCGCTCGTGGAAGCTGCCGACTGTGGCCTCGACGTCCAGGCTGCGGGTGAAATCGGGCGCCCGGGTGATGACATTGATGACGCCGGCCGAGGTGTTCTTTCCGAACAGATCCCCCTGCGGGCCCTTGAGCACCTCGATCCGCGCCAGCTCGCCGAGGTCGCCGATGCCGATGCTGTTGCGGGGCCGGTAGACGCCGTCGACGACGATCCCCACCGAGGATTCCAGGCCGACGTTGTCGCCGATGGTGCCGATGCCACGGATCCGGGCCGCCGTCGCCGATTCGCTGGACGTGCTGGTCACCTGGAACCCCGGGACCACCGCCGTCAGGTCCTTGATGTCCCGCACGCCGGCGTCGCGCAGGGCCGGGGCGGAGAGGGCGGTGATGGCCAGCGGCACGTCCTGCAGGCGCTGCTCGCGCTTCTGGGCGGTCACCACCACTTCGCCGAGGTGGGCCTCGTCGGCCTTGGCTTCGGCCAGCGGAACAAGCGCGAGCGCGGCGAAGACCGCGCCGAATCCATCGTGACGCATGGACAATCCTTGAGATGAGGGGTCGGCGACCCGTTCGCCCGGCCTAGGGCCTGGGCTGACGCAACGGCGGGAAACCCTAAAGCTCGCTGCCTGGCGGCCCTTTCAGCTCCACCGTATTGCCTTCGGGATCGCGCACGTAGAGCGAAAGTCCGTCGCCGTCAGCCCCATAGCGAGGGCCTTCCTCCACGATCTCGACGCCGTTCGTCGCAAGATGGGCGCGGATCGCTGCAGGATCGAACGGGCGGACCTGGAGGGCGAAGTGGTCGAGGTTGTGGCCCTCAGGCCCGGGGCCGGCGCCGCCCTTGCGCCCGAGGGGGCCGTCGAGGGTGACGAGGTCGATCATTTGCGGCCCGGCCCGCAGGTGGGTGAGGCCGATATCCGGCACGTCGCGGTCGACCGAAAGACCCAGCACGTCGCAGTAGAAGGCGAGCATCCGCGCCTTGTCGCGTACGCGCAGGACAATGTGATCGAACCCCTGGATCGGGATCGGATGGCTCATGGGGCGAGCCTAAAGCAAAAGCCTCCAGCGGCGGCAATCACGGCGTTCGCCGTCCTCGAGCAGGCCGCCGCGCACCAGGCCCTCCTCTTCGAAGCCGAACTGCTCCAGCATCGCCTCCTGGCGTCGGGCGCCGAGGCGGGTGCGGGCGGAGAGCCTGCGCAGACCGCTGCCGGCGGCCTGGGTGAGCACGGCGGTCATGGCCTCGCGGCCGTAGTCCTCGCGCCAAGCGTCCCGGCCCAGCATAAAGCCCATGTCGGCCCGGCGATGGCGGCGGTCGATTTCCCTGAGGCCGACGCAGCCGACGTAGGCCTCGCCCGCCAGCGTCCGCAAGGTCCAGTGCATCTCGCGGCCGGCCGCCATGGCGTCCACCTGCCCCTGCACCGCATGCCCCACCATGTCGGGATCGTCCGGTTCGGGAGCATCCCAGCCGAAGAGCACGTCCGGGTCGCCGAGGGTGGGGAAGATGGCGGCGGCGTCCTCGACGGTCAGCGGGGCGAGCCGGAGACGCTCGGTCTCCAAGACGGGCGGGCGACTGGGGTCGAGAATCATCTCTTGTCCAACGGATACGACCCACTAGCTATGGCTTTGGGCGCGCGCCGGTGGTAGAGCGCGCGCTTCATTTCGGGCGGGTGTGTCCGCCGAAGCGCACCGGATAGGTCAATGCTGCTCACGCTGCTCCTCGTGCTCGAGGTCATCGTCGCCTTCTTCCTGATCGTCGTGGTCCTGCTCCAGCGGTCCGAAGGCGGCGCGCTGGGCATGGGCGGCGGCCCCTCGGGCTTCATGACGGCGCGCGGCGCGGGCGACCTGCTCACCCGCATCACCTGGATCCTCGGCTCGGCCTTCTTCGTGCTCGGCCTGCTCCTGACGGTCATCGCCGGTCGGGAAGGGGGCTCGTCGTCGGTCGTCGACCGGCTGAAGGTCAACGCCATCGACCCCAACAGCCTGAACCAGTCCATCCAACAGCCGCCGGCCGGCGAAGCCGCGCCCGAGGCGCCGGCGCCGTTCCAGGCCCCGGCCCCGGTGGTCAGCAACCCCTTCACGACCCAGACTCCGGCCCCGCAGCAATAAGCCGTGGATCATTTTGAACGTACGGCGGGCGACCCCGCCGAATCACGGCTACTCTGAACGCCCATGGCCCGGTACATTTTCATCACCGGCGGCGTGGTCTCCTCTCTGGGTAAAGGTCTCGCGTCCGCCGCTCTTGGCGCGCTTCTTCAGGCGCGCGGCTACAAGGTCCGCCTGCGCAAGCTGGATCCGTATCTGAACGTCGATCCGGGGACGATGAGTCCCTATCAGCACGGCGAGGTCTTCGTGACCGACGACGGGGCGGAGACCGACCTCGACCTCGGACATTACGAGCGCTTCACCGGCGTGTCGGCGACGCGCAACGACAACATCACCACCGGCCAGATCTACAAGACGATCATCGAGAAGGAGCGGCGCGGGGATTACCTCGGCGCGACCGTCCAGGTGATCCCGCACGTCACCGGCGAGATCAAAGACTTCGTCCTGTCCGATCCCGGCCCGGACGTGGATTTCGTGCTGATCGAGGTGGGCGGCACGGTGGGCGACATCGAGGGCCTGCCGTTCTTCGAGGCGATCCGCCAACTGGGGCAGGAGCTGCCCCGCGGCCATGCCTGCTACATCCACCTGACCCTTCTGCCGTTCATCAAGACGGCTGGGGAGATGAAGACCAAGCCGACCCAGCACTCGGTGAAGGAGCTGCGGTCCATCGGCATCCAGCCGGACATCCTGCTGTGCCGCTGCGAGCAGGAGATTCCGGAAGGTGAGCGCCGGAAGATCGCCCAGTTCTGCAACGTGCGTCCGAGCGCCGTCATCCAGGCGATGGACAGCGCCAACATCTACGCCGTGCCGCTGGACTACCACCGCGAAGGCCTGGATCGCGAAGTGCTGGACGTCTTCGGCCTGGCCGAGACCGCGCCCAAGCCCGACCTGTCGCGATGGGAGGAGATCTCCCACCGCCTCAGCCATCCCGACGGCGAGGTGAACATCGCCATCGTAGGCAAGTACACGGCCCTGACCGACGCCTATAAGTCGCTGGTCGAGGCGCTGATCCACGGCGGCGTCGCCAACAACGTTCGGGTCAAGTTCGACTGGATCGAGGGCCAGGCCTTCGAGAAGGAAGAGGCGATGATCGCCGAGCGCCTCACCAATGTGCATGGGGTGCTGGTGCCCGGCGCCTTCGGCGAGCGCGGCTCCGAAGGCATGATCCGGGCGGTGCAGTTCGCCCGCGAGCACGACATCCCGTACTTCGGGATCTGCTTCGGCATGCAGATGGCCATGATCGAGGCGGCCCGGAACCTGGCCGGCATCAAGCAGGCCTCGTCCACCGAGTTCGGCCCGACGTCCGAGCCCATCGTGGGCCTGATGACCGAATGGGTGCGCGGCAACGCCAGGGAAACCCGCTCCGAGGGCGGGGAGCTGGGCGGCACCATGCGCTGCGGCGCCTATGAGGCCGTGCTGGAGCCGGGGTCGCGCGTGGCGCAGATCTACGGGACCCAGGTGATCTCCGAGCGGCACCGCCACCGCTACGAGGTGAACATCACCTACCGCGACCGGATCGAGGCGACGGGGCTGAAGTTCACCGGCCTGTCGCCCGACGGGCAGTTGCCGGAGATCTGCGAGCGCCAGGACCACCCGTGGTTCGTGGGCGTGCAGTATCACCCCGAGCTCAAGAGCCGGCCGTTCGATCCGCACCCGCTGTTCGCCAGCTTCATTGGGGCGGCGAAGGAGCGGAGCCGGCTGGTCTAGCGACTGATTCGGCCGGACGGGGCGCGGCGCTCAGGCTGCGGCTCCGTCCGCCGGAAGCCGTTTCCCCTCGACGACAGGCGGCTGGATGCGGCTTCTGACGTCAGGTGCTTGATCCCGCGCGGGGTTTCATGCATACACCCGCGCTCACGTCGGCGGCCCGGTTCGGCCGCCGCAATCATTTCGAGATACTCCGATGGCCGTTCCTAAGAGAAAAACCTCGCCCTCGCGGCGGAACATGCGTCGCTCGCACCACGCGCTGGGCCCGAACGCCTATCACGAGGACAAGGAAACGGGCGAGCTGAAGCGCCCGCACCATGTCGACCTGAAGACCGGCATGTACAACGGTCGTCAGGTTCTGACGCCGAAGGAAGACTAAGCTTCCTTCCGAGGAGAGTTTCGCGCGGCCCCGCCTGGCGACAGGCGGGGCCGTTTGCATGCCCGCCTACTGGCTGCGGCCGCGGGCCTGCACGGCCGCACGGCGCTGGGCGACCATCTCCGGGGTCACGGCGGCGTTGTAGGCCATGGACCGCTCGTGCTCGAGGGCCAGGCCTTCGCCCAGGCTCTTCTCATAGCCATCGTCGATCATCGCCTTGTAGGTGACCAGCATCTCGGCCTCGATGTCGGCCATCTGGCGGGCGAGGGTGAGGGCGGTCTCCATCAGTTCGCCCGGTTCCACGACGCGGTTCACCAGGCCCCACTCGTAGGCCGTGCGCGCGTCGAGGAAGTTGCCGGTCAGGGAAAGCTCCTTGGCCCGGTAGGGTCCGATCACCCGCGACAGCTTCTGGGAGAGGCCCCAGCCGGGGGTGATCCCCACCCGAGCGTGGGTGTCGGCGAAGCGGGCGTTGGTGGAACAGATCAGCACGTCGCAGGCGAGGGCGACCTCGAAGCCGCCGGTGATCGCCACGCCGTTGATGGCGCCGATGATCGGCTTGCTGGTGGCCAGCAGCGCCCGGGCGGGATTGTCGGCCGGATCGGTGGCGTTGGCCGCGCCCATGCCCAGCGGATCGGTGGACAGCTCCTTCAGGTCGAGGCCCGCCGTGAAGGCGCGCTCGCCCGCGCCGGTGAGCACGATCACCTTCACCGAGGCATCGCCGTCCAGCTCCATCATGGCCTGGCGCAGCGCCAGCCGCAGCGCCCGGGACAGGGCGTTCATGGCCTCGGGCCGGTTGAGGGTGACGACGGCGACCCCGTCGAAGGGCTTTTCGACCAGCAGCATGGGTTTCCTCCCTGATGCGTCGGCTTCGCGCGCGGACCCTGCGTCAGGTCAAGCGGCGGCAAGCCAAGTTGCCCACGCGGCGGAAGGTGGCTAAGGCTCCCCCGCCGCCAGAATCCCCCTTGAGGAGCCACATGACCGAGATCGTCGACATCACCGCCCGTGAGATCCTGGACAGCCGGGGCAACCCGACCGTCGAGGTGGACGTGATCCTCGAGGACGGCTCCATGGGCCGCGCCGCGGTGCCGTCGGGNGCCTCCACCGGCGCCCACGAGGCCGTGGAGAAGCGCGATGGCGACAAGTCCCGCTATCTCCGCAAGGGCGTGCGCCAGGCCGTGGAAGCGGTGAACGGCGAGATCTATGACGCCCTGTCTGGCCAGGACGCCGAGGACCAGCGCCGCATCGACCGGCTGCTGATCGAGCTCGACGGCACGCCGAACAAGGCCCGCCTGGGCGCCAACGCCATCCTCGGCGTCAGCCTGGCGGTGGCCAAGGCTGCGGCCAGCTCGGCCGCCCTGCCGCTGTACAAGTACGTGGGCGGCGTCTCGGCCCGCGTCCTGCCGGTCCCGATGATGAACATCATCAACGGCGGCGCCCACGCCGACAATCCGATCGACATCCAGGAGTTCATGCTCCTGCC
>Ga0065721_10049225_pt1 | contig 41090 bp, 43 predicted proteins | sample Mesricmetagenome_FD_59108 | JGI IMG/M metagenome (GOLD analysis project Ga0065721, IMG submission 59108) | Mesophilic microbial community from rice straw/compost enrichment Sample: eDNA_1 v2 (version 2) | ecosystem: Engineered > Solid waste > Grass > Composting > Bioreactor | place: USA: Davis... | reverse complement strand
TCCGTGGCATGAGTTTGTAGCGGTATGTCAGCAGCAAATTGACAACAGCTCCGATGGGCAATTGTTGACAATTTAACGCATCAGGCAACCATGGTCAATCCTGTGATTCCACACGATAATCCGAATAGGCTCCTATGACTGGACCACGATTAGCGTCTGGAAGGTGCCTCACAATCCGTCGAAACCTATCCGTCGGGCCTTCTACTACTGACGAACTCCCCAACGCTTCTCGGGCGTAGCAACGCATCAGTCTCACTTGAGTTGTCGCGTTTGCGCCGGCGGCTTCTACTAGATGAGGAAGCAATAGAGGGAGGCACCGCATGTCCAACGAAAACAGCAGGCTCGATGAGGCGGTTGGCGCGTTCCTGCAAGCGGTAGAGCAACTCGGTTCTGCACCCGGTTACATTGATCAAGATACACCTCGGTACAAAGCGGCCGTTGCCGCAGCTTCCGCTGTGCTGGGCCTACCAATTCAGCACTTGGCGCGCTGGCCTCAGCCATCCGCCTGCAGCAAGGTCATCGTTGTTGACAGGGAAGGACTCTGTCTCATTGGTCGTCGCGCCGAATTCATGGAGAACGGCGGCACATGGAGCTTCCCGGCGGGCTTCCTCGATCCTGGCGAAACCCCTGAAGAGGCCGGACGCAGGGAGCTTCGCGAGGAAGCGGGGATCGACATCGGGAACCTTCCCGATGTCCCTGATGCCATTCGTTGCTTTTGGTACAGTGACAAGACAACAGCAAAACGTTGGATCATCGAAAGCACGTGGGTGATTGTGCTTGATGGTGTGGAGGCCCGTCCTTCTCAGGAAATGACCGAGTGGCGCTGGGTAGATCCCCGCAGTCTGCAGGAAATGCTCGCCGACGGTAGAATTGCAGATCTGGAAACGGACGCGGTAGGACTTGCCGTTATGAAATCTCGCGGCATAGCTCCGCACAGATGGATGAACTTGGTCTGCGACTAGACTCACTCGCAAACCATCGTCTCATCGTCTGATTGGCTACTTGCCCTTCTTCAGCGTATCGAGCAGGTCGAAGAACGTGCCATCGATCTCGGCGGCTTTCTGCTCGCTTCGTTCGTACGTCGCGAGCAATGCCGGGATCAAATCGTCAATCAGCTTCTCACGGACAGCCGTATAATCAGCATTGATGCCTTTGTCGAACTCGACCAGGCGGGCGATATCCTCTGGAGTGGCGTTGTCGAGGATCAGGAACTTCTTTTCGATATACTGTTCGACGTTGCTCCCGTAGCCACCATCAGGACGAAGGTTTGCACTTGTCAGATTTACGATGTCACGGAGGTAGTATCGCGTCGCCGTCTCCCGAGTGATCACCGCCGAGAACGCTACGCGCACGCCAGACCACTGGGGAGCGACAGATGCGGCCTTCCCGATTAACTCAAGAACACGTCCTACGCCATCAGCATATTTGCCCTGGTACTTGTCGCCATAGAACTTGGCACGACCGCCGAATACACCAACGCGCTCCTTAGCCGCCATCTCAGCCTTCTTTGCCGCGCGCTTGGCGAGAAACTTCTCCTGCGCGGCTCGACCTTTCTCCTCCCACCACGTTGCCGCAGCAGGGGTGAGGATCACGATCGAGGAGTCATACTGCCAAGAACGCTGGCGGAAAAGGCCAGCGGCGACCTCATCGAAACGTTTGCGAACGTCAGGCCACGAAGTTGCCGCGGGGAGAACTTCGACGAGGCCAGCGAGGTTCAAGTTGTGAGGATTGAACATGAGTTTACCGCCAAAGCGCTCGACAACAGGCTTGTCTTCAGGTGACGGATCTGCGCCGCTGATGCGACGGAATTCCCAACGTCCGTCCGCGTTCTGCTTCGTTCGCTCGCAGAGGTGAATTCCTCCAGTGTTGGAATAGTGGATAGCAAAGCGCTTCTCCGGATCACCAAGGATCCATTCAACAAGCGAGGCTTCCGGCAGAGTTGGCTTGAACGGCTTCGACGACATGTGGATTCCTGAATTTCTACAAACTTACCCGTATCTAGCCTATCATCGTTTTCATTGTCAACATTTATTGCCAAGATTCAACATGCATAAAGGATTGACTTTTCCCTATGGATGATTAAATCCTTTCGACAGTCCTTGGCTAAGCCAAGCCTTTACCCACCGTCCTAACTAGGAGTCCGGATTATGCGCTTGGCCATCGTTGCCGAGAAGCCATCCCTATTGGATGCCTTCGCCCCACTGTTACCTGAATTTTTCCCTCAAACAGATTTCACCCGCACGCCTGTCTTCTACCCGATCTCCGGGTGGTACGTAGGCTCAGCGAAGCGGTTCCGCTTACCTCGCGGACTGAAGTGGTCAGATCTGCCCTTCATTTCGCCTACCTCTTACAAGCGGATCTCCTTCTCGGAAGCCCGAGCCCAGATGGGCGTACGCAAGCTCGTGGGGAAGCCTTCGTCCATGACCGAAGCCGACGCTGAACAAGCATTCGCGGAAGCCGACGTAATCCTCGCCCTTGGTGATGCCTCCTATGGCGGAGCGCATCTCGCTCATCGGTTCATCTCGGACGCTCTTGGCTATTTCCCGAACGATCGTGTTCTCTTCCCCATTGTGTGGAACGTTTCGGAGAGGGAATTGCGGAAGGCTTTGTCAGAGATGCGTTTGTTCGAGAACTTTGCATTGCCCTGGGTCGAGCAGGGAGAGATCCGCAGGTATTTCGACTATAACTTCCTCTCCAACGCCATCCCGATCCTTGGAGCCGCCGCCCGAGAGGCGATGCTATTAGGCGGCTTTGTTCCATCAAAATACAGCCTGCAGCTCTTGTACGATGTACGCGACACCGGGCAGATGAGCGACGGGCAACGCATCAGCAGGATGTATAGTTGGAAAGGAACTGGGAAATACAAGACCGAAGATGACTTCTACGGACTCGGAAGCCCCACATCTCAGCATCAACTAATCTTAGAACTTGAATCCGCAGGCGCTCTGGAGAGGGTAAATCGGATAGAAACCTTGATTACAAAGGCGGGGATGCGATTCTTGGATCTCCTTCATCCAGACTGCCGGGATCCCGATCTGCCAATCCGACTTCATCAGTGGAGCCGTATGCCCGGGCTGGAAGCTAGACAGAAGATCGATCGCTACATCTGCACTTTCTTTGGGAAACAAAAGAAATTCTTCGCTAAAGCGCAGAACAGCACTTCCGCCTAAGCCGTCCTCTACGCCAGCAAACTCTCGCGAAGGCTCACCATCGCGAGAGACACTCGAAACCTTCGGGCGGCCGCGTTAGCACCCTCCAACGACATCACAGCCTCGAAGACCCCCTTAGGCATCAGAAACCCCATTGCAAACCAGTAGGCTTCCAGGCGAGTGGTCACGAAGTCGGTGTTGAAGCCATCGCCATCATACAGAAATCTCATTTCCCGGCTGTCCTCGCACGACGGAAATGCATGGGCGCATGGAGGAAGTCGTGTCCAAGGGCGGTGGCATAACTGAGCGGGTCGTCTGCGGCTCCCTCCTATGCTTCAATGACGAATGGACGGCCCGGATGTACCGCCAGCAGCACCTTTGGTTCACTGCATTCTATTACCTCATCCCCTAAACGACGAATGGCGGCGATGAGGTCGCCGCCATTCTCTAGCAGTAGTCCGTGTCTTGCTGTACCGACCGCAAGTGCTTCGGCTCCCGTCATTCCTCGCGGGCGTGGCCTCAGCACCTCCAGGTGACACCTCCCATGTTATCGGCGGGCCGCGGCTCCACTTGCCTGCTTGACGGCCTGCTCCATCATTTCCCGAACCTCAGTCGGCTTCTGTCCGCTAGAGAACGCAGTCATGAACATGAGTGCATCTTTAGGGTTGCCCGTCTGAAAAACAACACCTTCCTTGCCGTACTTCTTGTTGAAGCCGACAGCCTTGCCCGTCTTCTCGTTGATGTCGACGACGACACCGAAGAACGTGCGGCCGAAGTTGTCACCTTGAGGGGTATGGATCTTCGCCGGGTTATCCGTGTTGATGACCGTGTTGAAGTTCGCGATATAGTACTGCAGCTCGGTCACAATCGCGCCGTCGCTGTTTTCATCACGAGCCAAGGCGACCTTGCCGATACGGCAACTTCCGAAATGCGGTTTGTCGTTCAGGATGCTCGCCTTGATGGAGCGAACCATGCGATGCTTCGGAGCCATGCGGCGCATCCGGCTTTCGAACTCCATGTAGCTATCTTCACCCATCACATGCATGTTGTTGAGGGTGGCCGAAGCCAGATCCTTCACCGTCATGCCAGGCGTGATCTGGCGATAGCGATTGAGCGGGACTGGCTGAGCGGCAGGCGCATCGTCGTAGCCCTTGCCGTCGGTAAACCAATCAGTGTGCTTACCCTTCAGTGGCTTTTGCGCCATCTGTGCGGCGGCGTTGCGTATGTCATTGCCGAAACGCGCTTCGTAGGACAATTTCTCTGCCGCTGCCATCGTTGAAACTCCGTTCTTTCCTATCGGTTCTTGCCCGCTCACTCAGGCCGGACGGCCATTCATGGGGGCTAAAACAGCTATTCCTGTTGTCAACAATAGCATGGAAGACGACGTTGTCAACAATACGTGGCTAACTTTTTTCCATGATTGAGAAAACCAGATCGAGCCTGTCGTGAGCCTCTATTTCTTTGGCGACTTCCTCGGCTTGATCGACCCCGATGCCGCGAAGGATATCCTCGATAGAAATGTCCTGGCCGAATCCTTCATCTGTAATCTCCGGAAATGTTTCGCGGTCAGTCATCGCTGACGACACGACTTCCATTCCTTTACCGAGGTACTTCCCACAGATCTCATCGATGATCTTCGTATCAGAAATGGAGTGGAGATCGAGGTCGTCTTGCTGGATATGGTCTGAGAGGCGGCAGGAGAGAGGGCCGACCTCCGAAAACATTGGCTGATCGCACACAACGGGATTGAAGCCGTCGAATACGGTGCGCATGACACCGCAGTCGACAGCCATGCCCATTACGGCCACCCGTCTGTCACGGACGATGGGGAAGTTGTGGCGCTCAAGAGAGAGCCTGTCGGCTAGATAGCCGAGATGACCCGCCAGATCGTAGGAGATCTCACGGCCTGGCGCACGTAGCGCGAAGGCGGCGAGGAGCTGTGCATGCTGCATCATCTGGCTGGTCATCGTTGTCCTCTTTATCGTGCGAGTCTCGAAGCTGAAGGAAGCGGGATGTCTGCTGTGTCGTAGGCTTCCGCAAGGCTATCTTCAGTGAACTCACCGAGGATATCACCGTTCGATCCGAGCAGGCAGTATGCTTCCTCAATTTCCATCGTGGACGGATCAAAGCGCACAGTGAAATTTGCGGTCTGTGACGGGCCGTCTCCGCCCTCGGACAGATCCGCGAAGTACAGCTTTCGCCGGAATTCAACAGCGGTGCCTTCGTCATCAATCTCGAAACCGTCTTGTGCGTTGATCGAGATATCGTCTGGAAACACGTGGGCACCGTAAGCGGCCTCTGCGAGTTCACGTAGCTTGTCGATATTTGTCGTCATCTGGTTAATCCTTCCAAAAACTGCAAACCCGATCACCTATTCCCGCGGTGCCGGGGATTTATTGCTGCCCGCTAAAACGTCGCATCAGATTGCGACAACCACAACAAGGATTCAGCCCCTGAGGTTGGACACGATCCTTGACCACTTCTTAGATGTCGGTCAGCCTTTTCTGGTCAACATATTCTCGTAAGGAACAGTGACTTGAAGCCCTATTCTCATGCAGTCAATTCGGTCAAACGCTACGGTGGCACGGTGGAAGACTATCTTCCAATCCATGATTGGTTTGACTCCACCAAGAGCGCCTTTGCCGACACTCGCCACCGCGCGATCCTGCACAATACCTTCGGCATCTACATCGCCGAGCAGGTCTTCGGTCACACCCTGACGAATTCTGACGGCAAGGTCGTGCATGTCCGTAACGTCGCAGAAGATCACGTGATCGAGGACTGCGGCTTCATTCCTACCCTTGAGAAGTGGCTCGGCGGCATCCCGGTTGAGGATTGGATGCGCGGCAAGGGAATGAAAAAGCGGATCGAAGCCATGGAGATGCGGTATGACTGAGGTCATTCCGAACTACGGCGAACTCAACCGGAAAATCGAGCGACAGCTCCAGGAAGCTCGTACCAAGATCAGTAACGTCGTCAAATCCGTGTTCGTCGACTTCCTGGATAAGTTTCCTGCAGTCTACGGGCTCGGCTGGACGCAATACACACCTTCGTGGAATGACGGCGAAGCCTGTGAGTTCGAAGTTCACGAACTCAACCTCTACCTAACGGAAGAGGCATATAACAACGACGATAGCGATCAGGATGTCTACGGTCGTTATCGTTCGAAGCCTTCTGCGGACGAACTCGAACGCATCGAAGGTGTCGGGGGCGAGCAAGAGTTCAGACGCATCCTCAGTCATTTCGCAGCAGTGAACGCCTTCTTCCTGAAGATCAACCCCGAGGACATGAAGTTCGTCTTTGGCGACGGAGCGAAGGTTCTCTCAACAAGATCTAACTTCAAAAACTTTTATTACGGCGAACTCTAACCAGCAAGTGAAGACAATCATGACAGACATCCAATCCATAAAGACACGTTTCAAGCAGCTTCAGGAAGAGCTGAACCGCAAGATCGCAGAAACCAAGGCGGAGGTGGCGTGTGAAGCGCAGATCCTGATCAGTGGCCTATTTGAAGACTTCTTCAGCAAGCAACCTGATGTCTATGCTATTGCCTGGACGCAATACACTCCTCATTGGATGGACGGGGACGAGTGTGAATTCAGCGTGAATGACATCAACCTTTGCCTTTCCAAGGATTCGGTTGCTGGTTCGGCGTACTTCGACGGAGATCAGGACCTCATTCGCGCGAGGTCTTATTACACAGGACGGGGCAACGATCCGGAAGAAGTCGCGCGCATTGACTCAAAGATCGATGCAATCGGAGGTATGGATGCCTATGAGCGTATTCTCTCTGACTTCAACTCCGTGAAGAATGCAATCGGGGAAATCGGCAACGAATACATGGAAATGCTCTTCGGCGACCATGTGTCCGTCTGCTACACCCGCGATGGCGTTACTGTCGAAGAATTCGATCACGATTGATCGTTTTGGGGCGGCTCGAGGAGGACCCGAGAGTTTCCCCTTCCGCCAACATAGGGAATCAACATGCCGAAAACCGCCCCATCCGTCTTGGGAAAATACAAACAGCTTCGCGCCGATCTCGATGCCTATATTGAAGCAGCTAACGCTCAGATTGCAGAAGAAGCGCGCAATGTCATTGCTACCGTTGCTCGCGACTTCCTAACGCGAAACCCGACTGCCCACGCGATCCGATGGACTCAGTACACGCCCTACTGGAGCGATGGGGATGCCTGTGTTTTCCATCGCAACGGAATTGAGCTGCAGCTTTCATCATTAGTTGAAGGTGAAAGCGAGGATGAAGATGGAGCACCGTATTTCAGCCACCACCGCCTTCTGAAGCAACGCTCATTCTTCCAAGATCAGATCGAAGTGGCGAAGGCCCGAATACCTATGGGTTGGGAGTCTGTGCAGACCCTGCGCGGCGTAAGCCTTAGGAGCGGGCAAGGTGCCATCTTCACGGCAGAGGCCGAGATTGCCCGTATCAACGAGTTGATCGCCAAAGCAGGGGGCGAGGAGCTGTATGCTGCGCTCATTGCAGACTTCGAAGATTCCGTGAATATCATCAGACTGATCAATGACTCAGATTTCGAAATCGCCTTCGGCGATCACGTTGAAGTCGTCGTCACGAGAGACGGCATCTCCGTTTCGAAATACCAACATGACTAGGATTTGAAATTTCCATTCCTTGAACGAGAAAGGCCGCGGAGAGGTGTCCGCGGCCTTTCTCGTTGGTAACCTGCCGATCAGAGTTCAGGCAGGGCTGCCGGCTTTTCTTCGAGCGCCTTCTGGGCGGCCTTTACCTGTTCGGTGTCGCTCTCGGCAGAAAGGCCGCGACGCTTCAGATCGAGGAAGCTGAGATCTAGGGAGAACGCCTTCCCATTCTTCTCGATCGTGTGCTGGATGCGGGCCGCGACAACCACTTCGGGGCCGAAACTCATCTCGTTGATATAGTGACCGAAATGTTTCGGCACGTAGCTGTGAATCTGCCGTGGGTTGAAGACGCGGTCACAGACATCGGACGTTCCGCACTCACCGGTTCCGCCTACGTACCAGAAGGCGCTGATGCCTTCATTGTACTCATCCTTCTCGACCTTGCTCGGCTTACCGTATTTCTGCTCGAGCTGCTCCAATACAGCGCTTGCCTGCGGATAGCCCTTCTCGGCCGGATAGTAGATCTTGCGGTTGGCACCGTAGACATCGCCGCCGACGGATGGCGACGCAAGAAAGACCTGAAGCTGGTCGCGGTTGAGGCCGGGATTGTTGTCGTAAGCGATCTCGAAGGGCTGCGATGTGACTTCGTTCGTATGAACGGTGATGCTGAACTTCTGGATCTCTGGAGCATCGCTTGGATAGGCCTTGGAGAAGATCTCCCATGCATCGGCGGCCTTCATGCCAGGCTTGATGCCCTGGATTTCGATTTTGCTGGCGGCCTCGCTCACGGGGACATCGATCTTCTTGACGATCTCCATATCGACCGCGTACGCGGAGGAAGCGATGGTGGCTGCAGCTAGGGCAATCAAGTATTTACGCAAGATCCGGTCTCTCCGTTTTTGAGTTGGTAATAGTCGTACAGTTGTCGCTTTGAAGCAGTCTTAAGAGAACCCGATCGATTTTAACGAGTGCTCAATTAGAGGCTGTGGATTTCTTCAAAATTCAAAGAACCGATGCAGCAACAGATGCCTTGGCGTTGGACCCAGTTCTTTTTCCATGAACGGTGTCGACTCCAGCGCATGGACGTTTGCTGCGCGGGCAAAGACTGGCATAGGCTGGTTTTCCAGTCGCACGTCGATGACACGCGGGATTGGATGCTCGTTGAAGCCGATTGGCCACGGCGTTCCTCTCAAGGGAGTAGGTGGAATGGTAAGACCAGCCGTCATGCAATTCCTTTCGTCCGTTAAAATGAGGGTACCTTTGGCTTCACGCCCAGAGCCATGTCTTGTGCTTTCCATACCTGATGCAAAGCCCCGAGGGCAGAAAGACCGCGACGCTTCAAGTCAATGAAGCTTACGCCCATCGAGATAGCCCGGCCTTCTTCAGCCGCTTTGGTAACCTTCGCACCCAAAACGACCTCTGGGCCGTAGTCCATTTCCTTGATGTAGATCTTGAACTCGGCGGGATCGAACGCCGAATAGGGAGTCGCTCGGAAGACATTGTTGCAGATACCAACTCCGTTCTTGCACGTGCTTTCCCCGCCGACGTACCAGAACATGCTGAAGCTCCCATCTTCGTAGAACTTCTGGGTGTAGATAGGCTTCCCATACTTCTTCTCAAGCTGCTCGACCACGTCCGAGATCCTGGGGAGCAACTCGCCCTTCGAATAGTCGATATCTCGCTGGACGGCGAACACACCGCCCCCTGTCGAAGGAGAAGCAAGGAATACCTTCAGCCCTGTGCCGTCGTCCTGAATTCCGCTGTCATACGCTACCTCGAATTCCTGGGATTCAAGGGGATGCGCCTTTACCCGGATGCTCGTCTTCTGAGTTTCTGGCTTCGCGCTCGGGTAGGCCTTCGCGAAGATCTTCCACGCGTCTTTTGCGTCCATGCCGGGCGTGATACCCATAATGTCGACCTTGGATGCTTCCTCGCTTGGCGTGGCATCAAGCGTTTTCGAGAGCTTCAATTCAGTCGCGAAAACGCTGGTCGAGGCGAGGGCGGCAATGGCGGCGAGAAGATATTTTCGCAAGGTATTTCTCCGGTTCGTTCGCCACAATAGCTAACCATAGGGCTTTTCATGAACCTTAACCCGATGCGATCGATTTTAGTTATCAGCCACTAAATATGAATCTTTCTTGCAACAGCCCCGACATGATACGCGCATCGTTCATTTTTGGGGTTTTACAACCGTGATTTACGAGTTATGGGGGCAATGCGATGTTTCGCAGCGGGTGGCTCATAGAGCGGCGGCGAGAGCCACCCGCACGAGGCTTCAAGCGGATTTATTGGCCTGCAGATGGGCCGCTCGATTGTGCTCCCAATCCTCGATCGCACTGAGCGCGAATTCTTCTACCAGCCCCGCCATCTCTTCGAAATCCGATCCACTCGAGTGCCAGTCGGCCATCGCAACAAGAACTGCACCGGAGATCGTTTCCGCGTCCTCTGCCGAGACCTTGATTGGTAGTTTATCTGCTGGGGTGTCTTCCCACTCTGTTAGAGCCTTCAGCACGAACTCATCAACGAGAAGCTTCATATCATCGCCACTGGTGCCTTCCGCCGCCCACTGCGTCATCGCGGCTTGCACGGCCTCGTTGATCGTCACGAACTTGTTATGGTCTTGCATCTTTTGCCTCCCGCGTGCTGTGTAGGCTTGATCCTGACCCCTCGGCTTGCACAGTGCCACCACTTCCTCAAAAGGAAAAGGCAGGTGAGATATCCCCACCTGCCTTTTCCTTTTTCTATGATTTCAGCCTTACGTGCCCGAAACACGATACGGAAGAGATTGGCTCACTCCAAATTGGCCGTTTCCAAGCTGTCCGTAGTTATTCTCACCCCAGCACCATGCAGAGCCGTCGCTCTTTGTCGCGCAGGTATGAGTGTAACCAACGGCAGTAATCGATGTAGCGTTGTCAAAGCCCTGAACTTGGACAGGAACGGATCTGGTTGAAGTGGTGCCATCGCCGAGCTGACCTCGGTTGTTCTTACCCCAGCACCAAACTGTGCGGTCCGTCTTGATTGCACAGTTGTGGTGGTCGCCAGTCGAAAGAACGTAAACGTCGCTTAGACCAATGACTTGAACAGGCAGAAGAGCATCTGGCGATGTTGCGTTATTTCCTAGCTGACCACTTTGAGCAGAACCCCAGCACCAAACTGTTCTGTCAGCTCTTGTGGCGCAAGTGTGATCGTACCCACCGGTCATAGCAATAAGATCCGTCAGACCGGAAACGCGCACTGGCGACAAGCGGTTCTCTGTCGTTCCGTCACCGAGACGGCCGTTTGCGCCCGCACCCCAGCACCAGGCGGTGCCGTCCGACTTAGCTGCGCATGAATACGCATTTCCGGTTGCCATACCGATGACCCCGGATTCCATCCCGGGAACTTGGATCGGGACGTTGCGGTTGGCAGCGCCACCATCACCAATTGCCAGCTTTTCACCCCAACACCACATCGAGCTGTCTGACTTGATCGCGCAGGTGTGCTTGTAGCCAGCAGAGATCGAGTGAACATCTGTAAGGCCAGTTACCTGTACAGGCGTGCGGCTAGTAGCGTTGGCTCCGCCACCAAGCTGTCCGCTGGAACCAAGGCCCCAGCACCAGACTGTGCCGTCATCTTTGAGGGCGCACATATGTCCCGAGTAGCCGCCCGTCACATCTACATAGGTTCCAGTAAGCAAGGTCGCATCGACTGGAGTGTCGGAGGTCGTAGAAACCGTGTCACCATTGCCGAGGAGACCATTGGTGTTCGACCCCCAGCACTTCAACGATCCCTCAATGGTTTTGAGGCAGGTGGTTTGCGAATTGGAAGCCACGCGCGTAACGGCTTCGGCGTGAATGGACACTGTATATCTCTTGGATGCGGTGAGACCGTTCGGCCCCTGAGCGCGAACGCCGAAAGAATAGGTTCCGACCGCGAGAGGGTATCCGGTCAACGTTCCATCCGAAGCGAATTCCAGCCCCGGGGGCAGTGCGTCGCCCGGCTGCGAAAGATCAAGCGTCCAAGTCAAATCTGCGGGATCGACCTTAGACAGAGTGGTTCCAGCGGCGACATCTGCATAGTAGGCGGCAAGGAATGTAACGTCCGCAGGAATGCTCTCCGGTAGCTCGATGCTGGCGGATGCTGGCGGAGTGACAGTTACGTGCAGATTATGCACTTCCGAAACATCGAAGTCGTCAGCAAGGGTGAAGCCGATGTCAAAACCTACCGCGTCAACAACGGTCGGGCTGCCGGAAATAACGAGATCGTTTCCATCAACGGCAGTGGTCATCCAACCTGGAAGAGCCGAAGTCGGTGTCCATACGGCATCGCCGTGAATCGTCACGTTATCCGAAGGACTCAGTCTTACAGATTTCGCTGTTTCATGTTGTTCGAAAGCGAATGTCGAAGCGCCGTCGATAGCAACTGGAATTCGCGGCTCGACAGCGAGTTTAAAGGATGCAGTTGCTATCCCCAATGTGCCACCTACACCGTCCGTTGCCGTAATCGTGTATGTGGTTTCAGGAGCGGCGACCATGGCGCGACCAGATATGGTTCCATTTGCGTTGAGCGTCAGGCCGTTCGGAAGGGCAGGAGAGACCGAGTAGGAGACGTTCGCAACAGCGTTCGTAACGGAAGCCTGAACACCTGCAGGAACGTTTTCATAGTTCCTGATGACCCAGTCCTCAGGCGCAGTCAGCGTCAATTGCTCGCGATCTGGAGTTTGCGATCCCGGGCCTGGATCTACAGGCGGGTTGACCACGCCGCCAAGCTTGGCGGGGCCTTGACCGTTGAACCTGAACAGGAACTGATCCGCATTCGCCGACGATAGAGACGACATGGAAACGGCCGCTGCGAGACCCATTGAAAGGACTCGCATTGACAAGCGGCTTTTCTTCGCCTCTGCCTGGCGACTGCGTATTGATTTGGTTGGCATAATTCCTCACTGGTCTAACAATGACAGCAAAGGATAACTGCAAAAACTGGTCGGCCACAATTCAAGTGTTCCCGAATTTGGACTTGCTATGGTTATTTTCCGCCTGCCGTGTTGGAGTGAACAAGCAAACGCGAGGATTCATTCATGGTCGATTTCAAGAAACTGGCTGAAGAAAACTACAAGAGAGCAACTCCGGAAGAGCGTGCTCGCATCGATGCATATCGTGAGAGAGAGGCGCGACTGGACACTACACGTCGCGCGATCGAAGCGACATTCATTCGCTATTCGTTTAGCAGGAGTGACCCAACGCTGCGCGAAGAAGATCGCTGGACGAAGCAGATCGAAATGAGGATCGAAGATCGCACGGATCACAAGGGCAGAGCGTTCGAGATCGTCCAGTTCATCGGCGGATCCACCGGGTATGAGGCTTACGAACTCGGTGAGGACCTGATCTCCGCTCTCAAGGAAGAGCACGAAGGAGAATTCGAGGATGTGTTTTCCATCTGCGCCGGAAGCGCACGGTACTATGGATGCCGTGTTAGCGCGTCGGCAGTCTTGAATTACCTCAATGAAGTCCGTCCTGAACTGTTTCAGGATGCCACGCCCGCAATGGGGCGCTAAAGGAACGAGAGTGCGGGAAGCCCTTAGGCTCCCCGGCTCCGGATAAGTTCTCGGTATGCTTGGAAGGGATCAGCCTCGCGCCCGTGCGCTATGATCATGTCCCAAACGTTATTGAGGCAAGTACCAAGTCGGTTCTCACCCTTCCAATTCGCCTTGTCTTCGATCTTCGGATCATCCCAGGCGAGCTTCACGCCCCAGACTGCGTCATGCGGCGATCCTTCGACGTATTCGCGGTCGCCCATCTCGGTTATGAACGCCCACAGACCATCGTTCTGGACCATCTTGTAATAGTTGCCGATGGTGACGGCCGCGATATTGGTCGAGTCCCAAACCGCCTGATCGAAGCGCTTTACCTCACGACCCAGCGCCTTGATCTTCTTCACGTCGTTTTCGCGCTCCATCAGGAACAGGGTTCCCTGATCATCGAAGATGCTGGCCTTCGACATCATCATGTACTTCTCGGCGCTCGAGAATTTGTAGAGCTGCTCGCCCTTGCGGATGCTACGACGGCCATCGTCCTTGGTCACGACGACAGGCAGGTAACCCTCGAAATTGCTCTTGTACCACTGCGAAGGTGGACCACCCCAGAACAGGACCTGCGTTGGGGTTACTCTCATTTTGAAGTCCGAAAGCTTGATCATTCCGATTTCCCCTGTTCGCGCAGATCATAGGTGTCGCCGTTGACGAGATATCCGACCGCGATCTTTGCCGCGCGAATTTCGGATGCTTTAAAGCCCTTCCGATCCAGCCAGTTTACTTCGATGTCGTCAGGTTCCTCGCCGCTCTCGTTGAGCTGCGTGTCCAGCCATTCTCCGACCTTTGCCGCACGTTCTGCAAGCACTTCTCGCTCCTGCAGTGCCTTCGTGATGCGAGGATCCTTGATTTCGATGGGGAGGAGATTGCGCTCGCAGGTACCGACATTCCCCGTGCAACGACCATGATCACCTGTTCCGGTCGAGCGGCTGTAACGATATCCGGTCTCGGGAGATGCGCCATCGTCACCCTGAACGCATTCATAGCCCTTGTCGCTCGTCTTGCTGATGATCGTGACGAGCTGACCGCCGCGGGTAGGGTAGGTCTTGCCGACTTCAAACTGGAAATCGCCCGCCATATCAATGTCAGGACGATATTTTAGGAGGATCGACACATCACGCAGCCGTTGGCGATCCTCCTGTGACAAGCCGAGGTCTTTTCGCGCGGCCATCTGCCACAGGTAGTCGGAATGCTCGAGAGAGATGGAATCTGCTACTACATCAGTCATTACCAATCCTTCTTCGATGGCGAGCGTGTTGTTTCTGCATACAAGCACTGCCAATCTTCATTGTCAACATTTATTGCCGAAAAGTGTCAGTTGAATCCTTTCCCGGAATGATCCAGCATTCGCTTAAGTCTTGTTTCTCGGAGCCAATCGTGTCCGCTACAGCCGTATTCGCATTTGCAACTCTTGTCGCTCCTGTTCTGGCCGTCTCCCTGCTTCATCGCATCTGCAAGCACGGCCCAAAGAATGTCTCCGGTGATCGCCTCACATCACTGGCGGTCATCGTTGCACTCGCGACGAGCCTGATCGCCGTCGTCTTCGACTTCAGCGTCGTCAAGCTTATCGGCATGGCTGCTAGCGGGCTGATCAGCGTCCTGCTGGTGTGCATGTCCTCAATCTTCATCGCGTATAATGAAGAGTTCTGCGAAAGCACTCTATGACGGACGCGCGCCATTCCTGCCAAACACCCGGCTGCAAGCGAACTCTCAAGTATCGCGGCTACACTGAATGGGTTTGCCAGAAGTGCTATTCGCGCGTTCCGCCTGCTATCAAGCGGGAACACACCGAAGCCAAGAAGAACCTTCGAAAGGTTGTCCGCAAGGGAAATCACGACGAGATTGTCGCAGCATGGAATAGAGCCGAGGCCGCTTGGATGGCCGTTAAGGATTCCGCTCGAGGATCACTTCCCAGTGACGACGTGCTTCGTCACATTGGAGTCCTTTGAAAACGATGGCCGCTTCTCCCTTGCCGGGCATACCAGTAGCCTGATCGAAACAAGGAGAAGCTCATGTCCGCCAATCTCGATTTCGAAGAAGCCATCAACAACCTCTGGAACCTCGACCATTCATTGAAGCCTGTGCAGTTGGGAGATGCTCGCGAGAAGGCCATAGTGAATGGCCTCCACGCGCTCGCCGCCGTATTCGGCAAGGAAATCGATTACACGTTCATCGACGCTAACGGAGAGCTGAACTTCAACATTCTTGGAGCAGCACAGGGCAGGGGTGGCGAGTATGGCGAAGATCTGGCCGCATTGCTCTCCCAGGTTCCGCGCCGTATGGGTATTTCTCCGACGACCTCGCCTATGCTCCCTCAGAACAACTGGTGCCGCATCAACCACTTTGATGCCGAGAGGCTCCTGAATATTGCCGCGGAAGAAATCCTCGGAATGACTCCGCCAGAAGCTGACAGTGCGCCTGCTGTGGGCATGTAAGCAACGATCGCGCTAGCGATCAAGCGATCGAGACTGAACCCGGCGCGGGATGATCCCGGGTTCTTCTGCCCCAATTACCCACACCTGCTCGGGCCTGAAGACGCAGTATGAGGTGCCGCCCTCGATCGTGTTTGCGTATAGAAGCCCATCGTACCCAAAGTCGCTCAGATAACCGATGAAGAGTGGCAGGGCTTCTTCGTCATCGCCTTCCAGCAATATGTCCACCTCCGCTGATGCGAGGTCTTCCCAGAAGTCCTCCGGCATGCTGTTGACCACATCAGGGATCGTGAAGATGGAGTCACGTCCGGAGTCTTCAATAACCAGCGGCTTGCGGATGTTCAGCAGAACCTCGTGGACAATGAAGTCGTGATTGAGGTTCCGGCCCCTGCTCTCGGCAGCCTGCAAAGTTCCAAAGTGGCTCAACGGTGCGAACTCACCGAAATCAGCGTCTGCAGAGGTGCTATGAAACAGCCGTCTCGGATCTCCGTTCTCATCGATGCAGAATGATCCATGAAACCATCGCCGCTGTTCCCGCGTGAGTTTGGGCCTTGGCTCCATCATACACTCCTTAGCTTGGTTACAATGCTACATGAGCGTCTGCGAAATAGGCGATCTCATCGGCGGAATGCGTCAAAGACGCTGTCCACATCCGACTTGAACTTCCTGTTGGAGATGTCGTGTGAGAAGGGACGTATGCTCATGATCGGCTTTCTTTCGTTCGGCATGAACATCGGATTTGCGACAACGATCTTGGCGGCCATCAGCGCATCATCAACGTTTTGCTTCATGTCCCATAGCCCTCTGAAACGGTCGCTGAAAAAGAAGCCGTTCTCGAGCGCGGTTTCTGCGAGCTCTTTCGTAACCAGTTCAGCCGCTACCGTCGTGTCTGTGACGCGCCAGGCAGAAACAATCCCGAACGAAGCCAGGTCTGGGTTTGCCTTGTTCGTTTCGCTGACCAGATCCTCGATTCTGCCCTCAGTCGCACCTGCCATAACCATGGACGGATGGACGGAAGAGGACAGCATGTAGGCCCAGCCCACATGATTCTCAAACGGCTCAGGGCTCTTTGGCCTCGTGAAATCGAGGTAACGATCAATGATTTTCGGAAGGTAGAGACCTTCTAGGTTTTCAAGAGCCGCGTTGATACCCTCGATGTCATCCTTGATGAGCTCGTTGTTGAGCCTCTTCAACCCAGCAGAAATCCGCCCAGCCAGCCTTGGTGACGGGTGCGACATCAGTTTCGATGAAATGAACCAGTCGCGGGTCGCATTGCGGCTGATATCGCTGAAGTGCAGCGCCATTCTTTCGACCGCGGCCTCAAGTTCGGCTGACCACTCGGGGGTGATCCGAGATTCCATTGCCACTTTCAAGTCCTGAGCGTCATCGCGACGCTGATCCCATTGGCGATCACAGACTGGGTGTAGCCCGTGGCCACTGCGTGAAGGCTGGCGCCGAATTTCTTGGGTCATGCTGCATTCCATTGTTCTTGCTTTTCAGCATGTTGCCGACGCATGCTGCAAGAAACACGCAGACGGGCCGGCTGAGCTTGTCGATTGCGCTTCTTCCTTTGAACCTCATAGGTAGACGCAATGTCCGCATATGCGGAAGAACTGAAGGAATTGGATATGGGCTGGACTTTTATGCCGATGCCGTATGAAGGCACGACCGAGTGGTTCAAGAAGCACCTCACCTGGACGAATGAGGATGGTACCACCCACCGCCCGCTCGAAACCGCAATTGTAGCGCGCTCAGAAGCATATGCCGCGGTAGAGACCGTTAAGCCCGACGGCGAGCGTTATGTCTGGGCGGCGGCGTTCATGCTGAAGTACAATCCGAAGGATCGCGACGGCTACACCTTCGGCTACAAGGACATGGACGAAACGGTCGGACCTGTCATCGACCGATGCCCAGCCAAGATCCTCGATCTCCTGACACCGACCGACAGAGAATACGCTATTGCATGGCGAGAGCGCTGCCGGGCGCGTATCGAGCGCCGCAAGGCGAACAAGGTCGCCAATGGCGATATCCTGAAGCTGGAGCACCCGCTGAGCTATGGTGGGTATGGGAAGGTGGACACCTTCAAGGTTCAGATGAACGGCAACAAGGTGAATTTCTGGGCGCTTGACAGCGACACCCTTGCGCCGCGGTTCCTTTGCCGGATCACCAACTGGCGCGAACGTGAGTTCTCACGAGTTGATCCACGCGAGAAGGCAGAGCCTGCTAAACCGTCGATGTGACATGGGCCACGACTCTTGAAAACAATGAAGCCGACGGGGCGTAACCAGTGGCTTCATTGTTTCTATCTCTCGCACAACTTGATGGATTCGCCTAAACCGCGGCAATTGTTGACATGGTAGCCCATGATAGTTTTGGCGTGCTCTCTAATATGCTCCGTCGATGTGGGTAGTAAACGATGCCCGCGACCTCATCGCCATCGGCGATCAAGCCCTCTCCGTTCATGGCCAAGATGCCGACATGGCCCGCGTATTCCTCGGCGCGGATCGAGCATGTCTCCAAGTAGAGGTGGTCGTCCTTGAACGGGCCGAAGGCGGCCGCTTGTGTTCGGTGTTAAGCACGTGCGGTAGTTCCTGTTGAGGTGCAATCAGATACACTTTATAGGCGTTACGATCGTCCCGCGGTGTCATGCTTGAGGCGCTCATTTATACACTAGAGGTGTAGTTTGTTGGAATCTGAACAGATACGAGCGGCGCGGGCCATCCTGCGGTGGACCAAGCTAAGTTGGCTTCAAAGGCGGATGTGTCCGTGGAATGAGTGGCCCCTTACTCGCGGCCACGGGGACGACACTCGCCAAGATCCAAGCGGCGCTCGAGGTGGAGGGGATCGAGTTTCTGGAGCATTCCGGGGTAAGGCGACGGAGATAGCGCTACTTGCGGCTTTCCCCGATCTTTTCCGTTGGGCTGGATTGTTTGAGATCAATTCCGTCATGGGGAACCCGGTCAAGCACTATGAGTACTCACCCAAAGGAAAGCGAGCGACCACGAGTTCCAGCTAACTTCTTTCTATCGTACATATCTTTCAGATCGATGATCTTTTAATATACAACGATTATACAGTCGTGATTCTGTCTTGGCAGGGCGGCATGACGCGGGATTCTTGCGGACGTTGGACGTGAACCCATCGTTCGACAGAAAAAGGGGAATTATGGGGCAGACAGCAATCGACCTCTATTCTGGCTGTGGAGGAATGTCCGCAGGCGCATGTGCGGCCATTCCAGATCTCCAAGTCAAATGGGCGCTTGATATCGACAAGAACGCCACTCGCACCTTTCGCAACAGCCATCCGGATGCCGTCGTTGATTGTTGCGACGTTTCACTTGTATCCGCTGCCGATGTCGTAGAGCGCGCCGGGATCAAACAAATCGACTGGTTCTTCGCTGGGCCGACCTGCCAAGCAGTCAGCACGATGGGTGTGTTCCATCTCGATGACCCCCGGAATGCTCTGTTTGTTCATTTCATCAGGCTTCTCGACGGCTTCACCGCATCTGGGCGAAAGCCTCGTCGCGTGGTCATGGAAAACGTGCCCGGCGTGGTCTACGGCAAGAACTTCGTCATCGTGAAGGAGTTGTTCAAGCTCTTTGAGGAGCGTGGGTACAAAGTTTTCGCCGACATCGTGAACATGGCCGACTATGGCCTTCCCCAGCTTCGCAACCGCTTCATCCTCGTTGCCACGATTGATGACATCCCCGCAAAATTCCCGCTACCGACGCATGCCTCTGAACGGTCTACGGATATTCCTGAATACGTAAGCGTTTGGGAAGCCATTGGTGATCTTTCTGAGTGTGAGACTGGGTTGGGTGTCGTTGCCAAGACCAGGCAACCGGAAGCGCCAACACCATTTCAGCGCTTCGTCATGAACAATGAAGGCAAGGCTCCAAACCATCACGGCAACACGTTATCAGAGATCAACCGGAAGCGTGTCTCGCATGTTCCGCAGGGCGGTTGCTGGAAAGATATCCCGCCCGAACTTCTGCCTGATCGGTTCCGCCGGGTTCGCCTGACGGACTATGCGACACTCTACGGCCGTCTTCACCAGTCAACTCCGGCCTACACGATCTCAGCGGGTTTCGGGAACGTCACATCGGGTTGTTTCACGCATCCTAAGCACGACCGGGCGCTGACTGTCCGTGAAGGCGCTCGTCTCCAGGGATTTCCGGATTCGTTCGAATTTCTTGGATCCAAGGAAGCTCAGTATCGACAGGTCGGCAACGCGGTGCCGCCGTTCTTCATGATGCAACTCGTTCGTCACATTCAAGATGGCGCGAACGAAGGTGTCGCTGCCCGAATGACATCCGAGTTCATCGCGAGCGGCAAGAAGCTTCCACCGATGGTGAAGCGCTATATGAACAAGAAGAACGACTCCGAGCGCGCCGGGAATGGATACGGGAGCGGAACATATTGGCCCGCCGGATGGGGCGAGCCAATAGCTGCCGACGCTGTCGTCGCCAACGGTTATCGAATCAGCACTGATGCCCCACGGTTTCGCCGACGCGACGAATGGCGCGCGTCACGGGATCGGTTCGCTGACCAAGATCTTGTCGCCGTCTACGAGGAGCACCGCCAAAGGAACTTAATTTACACGAACACAGTCGCCCTGCCACTCATCAAGGAGGGGGATGTGGACGCTATCGACCGGGCAATTGTTCAGCTACTCGCCACGTTAAGCCTGATGCCTGGAAGGATCGAGCTGGATATCCCCGTCAGATACCTGCGGGCACGATTGAAGTTGTTGCACGATCAACTCAAGGAGCGACGCGTGTCGAATCTGCCGCCCCTCGTTATTCCAGATGATGGATCTTCAGTCCTGATTGGGAAGGTAACAGGAGGTCTTTTCTTCGCCCGCCTTTCCTTCGAAGAAACGAATATGTGCCGAGCCGCACCGCTGCTCGGGCCGCATTTGGTGCTGCATCGCGAGATGGACAGCTTTCGAAGCAGTATTGATAGATCGGAAGACCACCCGGCATAGGAGAGCGGACGAGACTGCAGGAGGAGGCCTGAGGGGGAGGGGATTTGAGGAGCTTCGAAGCTGAATGTCTGGAGAGGTATTTTCTCGAACCCGGTAGCATGGGGCCGATAGGGAGCGTGTATGTTGCCGACGACGACCTCCTCGATATCTTTTCTGTTGCAGATGCCGCCGAAGCTCGGAAGGCGCTCCTCAAGGCACTTCCACATCTTACCGTTCTGAGAGCGTGGTTCTCAGGAGAGTTCCGCCCGACTCCCGGCAGACCCCCAGACTACGTGCGCTTCCTCGTTTTTCTCTGCTGGATGCAAACGACAAAGACGCGCGCTCGTGGGGATCGGGATTTCCGGGAACTCCTCGAAAAGCAGTTCGGCGTGTCGTTCAAAGGGGCCGATATGAGCGGCCTGAACCCGATGTGGGAGCATCTTCAGGAGTTTCTGGATCGCGAGCACGGGATCAAGTTGGTTCTCCCGAAAATAACCCCGCATCGGCAGATCGGGCGAACACTGCGACTTGCGTTTCCGACATGGCGAGACCGCGCAGTATTCCGCAAGTTGCGCCATGTCCTTCCCGATGAGCGGTTGCTTGACCCTCTGACGGTGGCGAACCGCATTTTTACGTCACGCCATCTCATCGGCGAGACGATGCAGTCGTTTGAGTACAACTTCTACACATTTGATGCCGCCCGAAAGCGCGGTGGTCGCGAATATATGGAAACGCCTTTCTGGCACGCTTGGTACGCGATCGTAGCGGATCAGGCCCAACAGGAGGATCTCATCGTTGCCGAAGGTAATTTCGGAGAACATGAGCTATTCCGCGTCTCACCCGCAGGTGACCGTATTGCCATCACATCACCGGATGAAGCCGTCAAGTTTATTCCCAAAGCACTCGGGAAGCTTGTCAGAGCGGGTTTCATCTATCTCGAGAGTTTAGGGTTCGGCAAATACAAGGCCACGACTGCATCATCAGACATCATCTTGATGCGTCGTTCGAAACTCCGGCAGTACTCGACCGATCAGATCAGATCCGCTGCCGGATTGAACTCTGAATGGGTGGTTGCGAGAATTCGCGGTTTGGTTGACGGCGCGAAACTCCCGGACAGTACGCCGCAGGAGTTCGGATGGAGCAACGGGATCAGAGTGGGCGGGGCCTACCTCGGACGCACACCTTTAGCTCCTGTTGTAAACGGGCCTCTTCTGACGGCTATTCGGGTGGAAAAGAACGGCAAGCCTATTCAGATGGTGCCGCATCCTGAAGGGCTTTCGCTTCCTCCAGGCGTTCATTCGGGCACCGTTACCGCTCACGTCCTTAAGCAGAGCCGCGAAGTCCTCCTGGTGCCGCGGGCAAATGAGGTCGGATCTCTCCGCAGGCTTGACTATGACCACACTAGGGAGATCTCCGAGGATGAGTTCCATTACGGAACCGCTCCGTCACTTGATGCAGATATCGAAGTTTGGGCAGGTGAGCGGGTAGGCCCGTGCGACGAACTCATAACAATCGCGGAGGCGCTCTATGAACGGACCGCCCGCGGTCTGGCATTTTCCGAAGCCGTTGAGATCGTCCTGAGAGGGCTGTCCCAAAGCACCCAAAGCGTTCCGTCAGAGTGGGATATACTACGATCATTTGCCGATGCCGGGTGGATCGAGATGACGCTTCTTCGTCATTTCCCCGCGCGAAGAATTCTTCAGCGGCCGCTTTCGGCTGAATGCGTTGGCCCTGATCTCGTTCGCATCAGTGGCCCGACACCCATTGTCATAGTGGAGCGGCTTCACGCTGCGGCTTCCGCGGCTGGAGCCGCCGTAGAGGCCTGGCATGGCCTATCCCCCTGGGCAATGCCTCGATACCTTGTCAGGACACCTAGCGAACGATCACGTCAGGATTTCCTCAGACGGATGGAGATCCCGATGAAGGAAGCGTTGCGACAGGCAGTGGCGGATATGCCTGATACAGACGGCGTTCACGGCTACAACGTGATCGGACGGCTGGATGAACAGAAAGGCTACTTCGCCTTCCGATATGGAAGTGCCAAGGGCAATGGACTGTTCAGGCTCGAAAGAGAGGAATCTCGCAATCCATTCCTCTATCGCTCTGTGGTCGAAGGCATGGCTGCGCAGAATTACATATCGCCTTCCGTAAGCATCCTGTCGCATCACCTGCGGATCAGGCGCGGCGCATTGTTTACTCACGCCGACGGCGTTCTGAGGCCGCATAAGCCGCGTGTACTACTCCCTTCGAGCTGGGCGCGCTGGGCTTCCGACCGAGTGCTGTGTAACGCCGCGCCAGCCTTCTCGGGGCACGCATGGGAATACCATTACGCAATCGGACGATCGTCTCTGTCCGCGCTCTCCCGGCTTATCCCAATTGAAGAGGAGAAAAACCCAAATTCCACCAGGTGGATACAGAGCTTCCTAACATCGGCTTCCAACCGGGGGCGCACAATTTACGACAATAGGTCACGGACGATCAGGGTCGCCCGGGGCGCGAGTGGAAAGAGACAGTAGCATGGCAGCAGGCAAGACGATCTACAGGGTCAGGCATATCGTCGCCGCCGACGTGGCGGTAATCTCGGAAGTGAAGGAAGGTGAATTCAACGGGAAGATCAGGGAAACCCGTGACCCTCGAATAATTCTTGGGGGCGTAGACTCGTTCTGGGCCGTCGGCACTGAAAAGGCCGAGCCGAAGATCCGTATGCAGAGTGAAACGAGCATTGTTCCCGGTTTGATGCCCGCCAGCACAGCGCCAATTTCCTCTCGCATCCGAGGAAGCTCCAGCTTTGATCTCACAAAGATCCTCAATGACGACATGGCACCTGGCCAGTTCGATGCCGTTTCATTCTCTTCCGTAACTCGTCTCTCTGTTGGGTTCAGCCCGAAAGAAACCGACAGCCAGCTACTTGCCTCCCTCATAGACGGCTCGCTCCATGTCCCACTGGGGTCCTTCATCTCCGCCATCGAGATACTCCCCGGAAAGTGGTTGACTTCGGGGTTCGATCACACAGCTTCCGGGAGGTATTTACTCCGAAGCAAATCACTTCGAGCTGTCAAAACCGTTTCTTTGACGAACCGTCCGGAAATGCTGCGGGTCGCACGAGACGTTGTCGTCTTCACTACTGAGCCGAAATGGAGCGACGCGATTGAGACAGACCTCCGTCCCCAAGAAGAGATCATCCGGGCGGCGGAGATGTGGCTGGAACGCTCGAAAACCGCTATCCGCTTGAACGAAATCGCCGATCCCCTGAAGCCTGTCGATTTCCTCAACATGCTGATCGATAGCACAGTCAGTGAGGAAGAGCGGGCGGATCTAGCGTCCGTGTCAGAGATCCTTTCCGAACGTACTGAGCTGCTTGATATCCTGCCGAACCTCGTTGGCCGTGGCCCAGAATTTCGAGAAAGAATGGCGGCATTTGAGGAAGCAGAGAAGGCCCGGGTGCGCAGCGAGATCGAGCAGCGGTTGCTCAGTGAGCTTGAGACGGAGGCGGCCAAATTGGCGAAGCTTCAGTCTGATATCGCTGACGCGGAAACGAAGCTCGCACTAATATCGCATCGTGAGGCTCTTCTGAGGACAGAAACCGAGAAGCATGATGCTGTCATTCGCCAAAGGATCGCGGATGCCGCTGAAGCGATAAAGAATGAAGTAATTCATAAAGCGGCTCGAGTGCTCGAAGATGTCGAGAAGCTTCGGGATGAAATCGTTCAGATCGCATCGCCCCCTGCCACTGCCGCGCCATACCCGGAGCCACCCGTTCCCGAGACCCAGACGGATGCAATCGATACACCTTTCGAGCTGGCCTCTGACGAACAGCGCAAGCAAACTATTCTTGAACTGTCGGCCGCGACCAGTCTGCCTGTGCAGGAGGTCGCAACGATTATCACCTTGGCGACAGAGGCCATCCCCGTCCTCATTGGTGCCGAGGCTTCAACAGCCGCCGTTGACATCGTTACAGCCCTATCAGGGGAGCGGGCTTCAGTCGTTTTCTGCGATCCAACGAAGGTTTCCCTCTCCGATCTCCTCGCGGATGAGCAATCGGGTCTTAAGTCTTCAATCGAGACGGCAAGGGCGCACCCTGAAGCCCTGATTGGCGTTGCCTTTTGCGGGGTCACGAACGGCCCGTGTGAATACTGGCTTCCACAGATGATGGAGATGAGAAGGTCAGGTCGCCTTCCTCGTAACCTCAGTTTCGTGGCCAGCGTAGCAACCGACGGTAACCGTGTTTCGGTTCCTCCGTCCGTCCTACGGCATCTGCTCCCAATGACGGTGAACGGAAACGGCAGACCGGGGCAGGCAACGTTCAAGGCATATTGGCCTGTCCCAGACGGTCCTAGGGCCGACCGTCTTCGTGCAGTTCTCGAGGACTTCATCGAGGTTTTTGAAGGCTCGTCTTTGCAACCAATTGCCCGATCAGCGGCGCGAGTCCCGGACTGGATCAAGATCGGTGACCTTAGGGCAATCTTCCTCAGACAGACGAAATGGCTGGCGGCCGTCGCTTCCGGTGAAGATCACGACTTCAACAAGTACTTTAAGAACATAGAGGGCTGAACATGTTTGATCCGATTGGCGGGTTCAACAGGATGATCGACCAGTTTCTGGCTTATCTCGACACCGCGTATCGGATCGATGATCCGACGGTTTCGAGGATGAGGCGGAAACTCCTGTCGGAGCCGGGCCAGCTAGCGCTTGATCCCATCTTTGAAGCCGTTCCTCGCTACGAACCTACCGGATACGGTCTCGAAGGTTTGATCGATGATCCGGAAGGCCGCTTGAGGGGGTTCTCGCGGCAACAACGCCTCGCCTTTGTTGAACTCGCCCTGTCAGGCCTCTTCGACAGGGACAAGAACAGTAGCGTAATCAAGGGATCGTACCCACCATACCTCCATCAGGTGGAGATGCTGGAGAAAGGCGTGCATGATGGAACGCCCGGTATCGTCACGTCGGGCACGGGCTCGGGCAAGACGGAGTCATTCATGCTCCCGATCCTTGCCCAGCTTGCGAAGGAGGCGACTTCATGGCCCGCTCCCTTGCAACCGCTTGATGACGCATGGCTCGAAAAGGGCCGTGAGTTCCAGCACCACCGAAGAAACGAACACCCAGATCGGCCGAAAGCCATCAGAGCGCTCATTCTCTATCCTCTCAACGCGCTCGTTGAAGACCAGATGGTGCGACTGCGGAAAGCGCTCGATTCCGATGACGCTCAGGATGTCATGGCCCGCCACTTCAATGGCAACCGAATTTTCTTCGGACGCTATACCGGAAAATCTCCAGTTACTGGGTTCCTCCGACATCCTCGTAAGGCCAAAGACAAGACCTGGAAGGCCCGCAACCAAAGAGCTCGCAAAGAGCTGAAAACGGAGATGCAGCTCTATCAGTCGATCCAGCAAAGGCTGGCGACAGATGGCGATCCTGATCTGCGCTATATCTTCCCGACGACGGACGGTGCAGAGCTGATCTCCCGATGGGATATGCAAGCCACTCCGCCGGACATCTTGGTCACCAACCAATCGATCCTGAATGCGATGTTGGTTCGCGAGGTTGATGACCCTATTCTCACACAGACACGGGACTGGATCACTGGCAATGCTGATGCCCGGTTTTATCTCGTACTCGACGAACTTCACCTGATCCGCGGCTCCGCGGGCGCCGAAATGGCCGGGCTTCTCAAGATCCTCCTCGAGAGGCTTGGTCTTGCCGATCCTGCTCATGCCCACAAGCTTCGCATCCTTTCCTCATCCGCGTCGCTTCCGATGGACGAGGAAAACGCGGCGAAGAGCATCCAATACCTGAAGAATATGTTCGGCGACGCAGGTACTGCGGGTGCTACCGATGTGGATGAAGCCTGGAGACGGAGCGTGGTCACCGGGAGACCGATCGCGGTTACCCGTCCCGATGTCTCCCCGTCGCGAGAGAGCCTTGTCCAGCTTGCCCGCGCGCTTGAAACAATAGATCACCGCAAGAACGGCGCTGATCTATTGAATAGCTTGATGTCCGCTGCCGCCAGCATTCCCGGTGTTGCAGGGCTGACCGAAGCTGCGATCCTGGAGAAAGCCACAGCAACCGCGGCTGCGCTTCTCGACTACGCTATGCAGGATCCGGAAAATCCCGGACGCAAGCGACCTCGCTCAGTCGCGGACATTGGTCAAGTATTGTTCAACGAACCTGATCGTGATGCTGTCCGAGGCCTGCTGGCGCTAAGAGCAATTCCTGACCTCCCCGAAGCAGTGCTCCCGGCGGGCCTCACACTGAGCCGATCCTCGTTCGCATCTCTGCCCGGCTTCCGCATGCACTGTTTCGTACGCAACATCGAAGGTCTGTTCGCTTCCGTCCATAGAGGGGAGAACGGTTCTGTTGTCTGGGGAACACCCAGCATCGAGCGCGGACAGAACTACGATGGCGAGTCCGACCAAGAAGGCCGTAGGCGGCTTTTCGAAATGCTCTACTGTGAAGCGTGCGGAGACCTATATCTCGGTGGGAAACGCGGGGAGAATGATCCTGGCGCATCCCGTCGAGTGTCCCTGCTACCCGCCCCTCAGGAACTCGAAAAACTTCCCGAAAGCGCGTCATCAATCCGGTTCGAAGACGCAAGCTTCAAGGAGTTCGCGTTGTTCTGGCCTAGCCAGATGCAGCCAGAGACCGAGATCAGGGTGGAGCGCTCCCCGTATCGATGGACCAAGGGTTATCTCAATCCGCGTACGGGTGTTGTCAGCGATGTCGAGGACACGGATGACATTCCCGGTCATCTCCTCCGCTGGACTGGCAATGATAGCTTTCAGAACCGCACGATAGATGACGATGGGACCGCGGTACCATTCTGTTGCCCAAAGTGCGGTACCGATTATTCCGGGCGATACCGTCAGGCAAACTCCAAACGACGAGAAGGTCGCTTGTCACCCATCAGAAGCTTCAGAACAGGTTTCGGCAAGACCTCCCAGCTTCTCGCTACCGAACTGGTGGCATCACTGAAGTCTCAGGACGGCGACGGAAAGCTCGTTGCCTTCTCGGATAGCCGCGAAGACGCAGCCAACCTTGCGCTTGAGGTCGAGGTTCAGCATCAGCGTGATTTGCGCCGTGAAATCCTGATCTCGGCAGCAACCCGCATCGCAGCAGAGCACACCTACACCGATGAGGACGAAGCCGAATACCAACGCCTAAAGGACGAAATCCTTACACTCACAATGGAGGATAAGGATACCGAGCACCTTAGGCCTCGTCTCAAGGATCTCCAGAAGAGGAAAGCCGGCGCAGGCCACCCGCCTAGCGTCCCTCTGAAGGAACTCTTCGAGTTCGAACGCGACAAGTCCGGCAACCTAACTCGGCCGATCCTGAGTGAGCTCATGAAGCTCGGCTCTACCCCGGTCGAAGGGGCAGATACCGTCCACACGCGGATCCGTAACCGGAATTGGTACGAGTTCTTCGAAATGGACGAAAATGGCCAGATCTCGTGGAAGCACGATGTCCCAGAGGAAGAGTTGAGGATCATCCGCCGGGCGCGCGAGAAGGTACAGGACGAGCAGCCGCCGGATGCTACCGATCTTCTGTTCAGCAAGACCTACTTTGCACTCGAAGAGACGGGGCTGGGCTGGCCAAGCTTTTATGGCACCGAGGAGTACACTCCTGAGAAGTCGCGCGATGACGCGATGTTGCGCATCTTCGCGGATGCCTACCGCATTACGCCGAACCAGTTTCAGGAGGAGACCAGGACGGCATGGCGAAACGCCTTCGACATGCTCGGCAAAAGCGACAACAGACTGAAGCGTCTAATGACGAAGATCCTTCAGCATCCGGAAAAGGAATGCGATGACTTCCTTCACAAGCTGAAGACGACCCTCGGACAGACCCGCGGAGACGGCTCGATCGACATCAGCATGCTCTACTTCCGAGCCGCGGAAGCTTCAGGCCCAGCCTGGCGATGCGAACGCTGCGGGCGAGTGCATCTCCATACGGGGTTCGGACGCTGCACTCGTTGCGGCGAAACGCTCGCGCGTACTGAGGAAATGACCGCCGGGAAGATAACGTCCGAGAATTTCCTTGGTCGACGCGTCATGCGCTCGATAACGAGTGGCGAGAAACACTTCAGGCTGAAATGCGAAGAACTGACAGGGCAAACGGCAGATCCCGCGACGAGACTTCAGCAGTTCAAGGGAGTGTTCGTCAAAAAGGAGGATGAGAGCGACGATGACTTCAAATGGAGGACGTTGTTTGACACGGCAGATCTCCTGTCAGTGACGACGACGATGGAGGTTGGTGTCGACATCGGCTCTCTGCAGGCCGTCTATCAGGGCAATATGCCTCCACAGCGCTTCAACTACCAGCAGCGCGTGGGTCGAGCTGGCCGACGTGGTCAGGCGTTCTCTACAGTATTGACCGTCTGCCGCAGCAAGAGCCACGACATCCACTACTTCCATAACCCCATCGAGATAACAGGCTCAGCTCCACCGCCGCCGTTCATCACGACCGGATTAAAGGACATCCCCTCCCGATTGCTGAGGAAGTTCTGGCTTGTTGAAGCGTTCCGCATTCTCCGCGAAGAGCAGGAGACTGCTGGAGCGCCGTGGCCAGGGGATGACATGGTGCCGGGGGATATCCACGGCGAGTTTCTCTACTGCCGGGAGTATTTCCGGGATGACATGAACTGGCGAGATCGCCTTGCTGATGCCCTGAAACGAACCGACCATCGCCGGATACGAATTGCAACAATCCTTGCGTCGGTGTCGAATTGCCGTCTCGATGAAATCCTTCAGATGGTTTCCCCAGAGAGAGTGCTGGCTGAGATAGACAGTCTTGAGGAGGAGTTCGGGCTTCAGGCAGTTGGCATCGCGGCCGCCCTCGCAGAACGGGGACTGGTGCCGCTCTACGGCATGCCTACTCGCTCGCGTAACCTTTATGTCGAGTTGAAGAAGACCAAGGGTAACTTCGAGGCCGAATGGGACACGATCGACCGTGATCAGGACATGGCGATCTTCGACTTTGCTCCAGGAAGTGTCAGAACCCGAGAAAAGCTCCGTCACCGTTGTATCGGATTTACGGGTGTTCTGCCCGATCCCGATCAGTATGCCACGGACTTCGGAATGCCCATGCAACCGTTCTCAAACTGGTGCAAGGACGACTTCCATCTTCGGTTCTGTGGTGAATGCGGAGCGTGGGGTAGGGGCTCAGAACACAGCACAACCTGCCCGGCTTGCAACGCAACTCTGTCTGACACGGGCATTCGGTGCATCACGCCGGCGGCGTACAGAACAGAATTGAGACCGACTGATGAGAACCTTGCGTCCAAGGTCGGCCAGCGGATAACCCTCGCCAGCCTCGGCGAACCCGACGAGAAGAAAACGGACGAGAACCTTAGCGTCAATTTCGCCGAAGCGGCTGAGATCTTTCTCGTCAATCCCGGCTTCCGGGATGAACAGGACTTCAGCGGCTTCAGTGTCCAAGAAGCTACAGACAACGACGCACAGCAAATCTGGTGGTGGAATGATAAACCGCGTCTCAAACTCGGGGGACAGGCAATCGATGCTGACGTTCTCGCCGAGGACCAGAATGGCCGCTACCGAGCAGGAGACGATCCTATCAAGGCGTGGCTCGCATCGACCAAGGTAACCAACTCGCTCCAGATCGGCCCAGTCAAACTTAATCCGAACCTCCGGCTGCTAGACATGGACATCGGACTTTCCATGGGTCGCCGCGATCCATCCCGTACCAGCGTCCGCGCATCGGCCATCTCCGCGACAGAGATCCTTGTCCAACGAGCAGCGCTTGATCTCGACATCGCACCAGAAGAGTTTGATGCTCTGGCTCCGAACATCATGGTCACACCGAACGGTAGATTGCCCTACTTACAGATCTCGGACGCTCTTCCAAACGGGTCAGGCTTCTGCCGTCATCTCCTTGGTGACAGCATTATTCCTGTCTCCGGCCTCATCCGAAGCATCCTCGATGAGGCGGGTGCTTGGCCGCGAACTGATGTAGCCGACCCCGATCATATGAAGAAGTGCGGAGCTTCCTGCTACAGATGCCTGCAGAGGTACAACAACAGAAACTTCCACGGGCTTCTCGACTGGCGACTAGGCCTCTCCTATCTGCGGTCGATGGTTGACCCCTGCTATGAATGCGGGGTTGACGGGGACTACAGTCACTTCGAGCTGAGTGACTGGCCGGATGCTGCTCGAGATTTGGCTCTCCAGACGAAGACGTTCATCCCGGGCAACACAGTATCAACCGTCAAAGGCAGACCCGATATTCCGATATTCTCCCTTGATGACCGCGAAAGCCGATGGGGCGTTGTCGTTCACCCGCTTTGGAACAGGGAGCATCTTTTCAAGCAGATTGGGTTGGATCGAAACTACGTCGCCGTGGACAGCTTCGAACTGTCTCGTCGTCCTCTTCATGTCCTGCAAAGGGCACGGGCCGCGCAGTGACAATAGCTCAATTGGCCGCAGGGAGGCTTGCGGCCAATATCTCAGCGCGTCATGCCAGGCGATGCGGCCTCGGCATCTGGCAAGCCCGGAAACGACTGCGGCCGCCGACGTGGGTTTGGATCCCAGATCACATACTTGTACGGCGACAGGTTCATGAGCCCACGCCTGATGGTCTCTCTGCCGCGTTCCTCGATCTCCGCATGCTTCTGCCGATCAGTTTCCACCGCCGCCTCTTCTTCGGGAGTAAACGGAAAGGTCTCAATCAACTCGCGCCTGTGATCCTCGAGCACGCGAACATGCTCTTCGTACTCGTCCTCGGTCAGAACCCAGCGTCGGTTATTTGGATCGACCTCGAGGTAGACCTCCGCCAGCGCGTGTGCAGCGAGTTCGGTTCCTGCCAAGGCAGTACATTTTCCGCGCACCTGCACTTGGAAGCCCGCTTGAGGGAATGTGCCCACGAGTTCGCCGCCTCTATAGATTTTGGTGTCGCCAGTAAGCTCAGTGACGACGTAGCTCTTTCCGTGTTTGACCATAGCGATCCCTCGAGTTTCATTTTCACAAGACTATAGGCGAGAACCGAAATCGACAACAATTCGGACCCTTACGAGCTTGACCTCATCTGGGAGTTCCAGGAGAAGTAAGCGAACGAAACGAAATGGAGTTCGTATGAGCTGGAAGCTGAAACGGCTTCGTCAATGCGAGAAGTGCCCTTGGAAGGTGTCGACGGATCCGCACGAGATCCCGAACGGCTACAGCGTGGAGAAGCACAAGTCATTAGCATCGACGATCGCTGAACCTGCCACTCTCCCGAGAGGTCAGATGGTTAGCATGGCTTGTCATGAACATGCGGTCGGCGAAGAAGTCCACTGCGTAGGATGGCTCCATAATCAGATGACGGTCGGCAATAACATTGGCCTCAGGATGATGCTTCTGGACTGCAAAAATGCCCACCTGATCCAGCTAGATGGCCCGCAGCACGAGACCTTCGAAGACACGCTTCCGAAGGAATGAGCTGCAGGTTCGCCCGGCGAATGTCACATTGCGAGATCGCGTTCAGCGATCACCTCTTTACGATCGACAATCTCGATCTGCCCCGCATCCCACACGACAGCGTGCATCCCGTTCCCGGAGTCGCGGTACAGGCCATCGTAGCCCGTCACCTTGGTGACTGCTGCTAGAAACTCCGCCGGATAATCCCGGTAGAAGTCGTTCGACAGGCAGAACAGCATCTTCAGCGTGTTGTCATCAGGATCCGAGTTCAGCGCCGCGAAGGCATCGACAGCCTCCTTCACGATGCGCGCCTCTCCATAATATCCGATGTCCCCGTAATTCCAGATCGCCTCCTCGAAGTCGGGAGATAGACGCATGATGGTTTCGATCTGCTTGCGGCTGATGGGAGCGTATTCGGGCAGGGGCTTCTTGATGTCCAGTTCGGCTGTCAGGAGGAAGCCACTCTCCACGTTCGCACCTTCTTTGGAAGTCAGAGCATAGCCGCGCGCGGTTTCGATGCGCTCTGCGAAATAGAAGCCGCTGCCGAGCTGATCCGTGCCCTTGCCGAGCCACGCATTATCGAAGGCTTCGAAATCGTTTGGCGTTCCATGATACCATTGCTGTGACATTCCACGTCTCCTTCTTTGTGGAGAGCGTGCGGTCATGGCTGGCAAGCTTCAAATTAGCTGAAGCTTTGCGTTTTGATCCCCACAAGGAAGTTGAAGCGCTATGGACACAGAGTGAACCCAAAATTCCTACACTTTTGGATTGACCCGTGCTTGGCCACTCCGGAGGATTCAGTTCGACAACAGGAGTTCTCCAATGGCATATCGACCTTCCATCACCCTCGCAGAAGAAAACGTCGGTGGCCTTCTCAAGCTATCACTGACCAGGCGCTCGCTCGCCGCTGGAGGTGGTGAGGAAGCAGGCTTCTCTGTCACCTTCGATGACCACATTGACGGCGATTACCCGTATCTGGAGACGCATGCCGAGCGGTTCAGAAACCTCGATGACGCGCTCATGGCTTTTGCGCGCCGTCTGACGAATTCGCGCCCATGGCTTCGCTATCAAGCCCGCCCAGCCCTCGATTATACCGACGCAGGCCCGTCTCTTTCCGTTCCAGCGGAATCCGTGAAGCAGTTGATCGAGGAAGTCAGAGCCCGGGTCGACATCGACAAGAACCCGGAGAACTATTACGGAGCGATCTTCGGTGCCGAGCTTGCAAGGCGCCCGATGTCTGCCGAGGAAGTCGAAGAAATCGCTTTGTTCCCTCGCAACTACGTCATCCGCACAACCGCGGATGCGGATCCCTCCCGTTATATGGAGATGGCACTCGTAAATAATCCGGTGGTCTCTGCCGGGTCTCGCCCTAGTAAGGTGATCAGGATTCGTAGCGTGACCGCCGTCCAATCAACATCAGGTGAGGTCGAGATCGAGACTGAAAACGGTGTCGAATACTTCCATGACATCCACATGGCGACGACCGCATTCGAACAGCGGGCGGCTGAGATGCCAGACATGCCGTCGGGGTTCGGGATGCAGCTTCCAGATGATGGTGGACGCGATGAGTTGAAGGATTCCCTCCTCGGACGGGTCTGCGCATCCATACCAGTTCATGCCGCTCGCAAGCTTGTCGAAGATGCGAGGGCGCAGGGCATCGACCTTCGGTTTCCTGAGATCGTGGACGAACTCGATGAACTCGTATCGGTCACCTATGGGATCCCGGATCTCGTCCACGGCCGTAGCGCATTGGTCTAGGGGAGGGTGGCATGAGAATCTTGCTGGCTGATGCCAACCCAGGCGCGCTTCTCGATCTGTGCGATAGATTGGAGGGGAAAGGTCACGAAGTCCTCGGCCCGGTGACGACCAGAGACAAGGCCTTGGAGCTTGCGGAAACGGTTGATGCAGCTTTTGTCGGCATCCTTCTACTCCGCGCAGGCACTAGGCCTATGGACTGGTGAGATACCTCGGATCGTCTCCGCCGCCGAGATTTTTCCCGGCACATCGCTCTCCCTCGAGGTTGCGTTGATGATGCTCGCAAGCTGGCAGAGCAGTACGGCGCTGAGGTGGATTTCCACGACATGCGGTTTGAAGGGGATCCTCTGCCGGAAGGTGTGGTTTTCAATGCGGAGCTGAGACCTCGCCAGAAACTCGCTTTCGATAAATTGATGGCTCACGACATTGGTGTGGTTAAGGCACCGCCGTCTTTCGGGAAGACCGTCGTTTCCATCGCAACGATTGCCGCCCGCAAACGTAGCACCCTGATCATCGTCTTCACGACGGAGGTCTTTAAGCAGTGGCAAAAGAGCCTGAAGAAGTTCCTGACAATCGACCCAAACCTGATCGGCTCCATCGGCGCGGGAAAGATGAATGCGACCGGGGTTATCGATGTTTCCGCGAAGAGAAATGCTCTCATCCTGCAGTACGTATCAGACATCGTGGGGAACTACGGACATATCGTCATAGATGAGGTTCACCACATCGCTGCCCCGACATACGAACCTGTCGCGCGGCGGGCTCGTGCCAAATACTTTCTGGCGGCAAGCGCCACGCCGAATCCACTTCGGCCGCCAGCGTGGCGAGCAGCTCCGCATGGTTCGCCCTGGTGTTCTCGAGGTAGCCTCCGAAATCAGCCAGCGTCTCGTCTACAATTGCTTCTACGGTGGTAGTCATGTGCATCTCCTTGTCTGCATGGATAGCTTCATGCCAAGGAAAGCATCCGACAAAGGATGGATGGTCGTTTGCCGCGCCGTGGCTGATCCTTCATGAAACCAGGAGGCACCCATGAAATACGATCGCTACGAAATCAAGAAAGTTGAACACCTGAAGGGCATGAGCCAGGAGACCGAGTGCTTTAGCCTTGAGCTCTATGTCGACGGCAAGAAGTTTGCCCACGTCGGCAACACCGGCCATGGCGGCTCGCACAGCGTCCATCCGATCCCTCCCTTCACATGGAAAGATGTCCAGGCTGTCACTGAAGACATGAAGAAGGACAAGTTCCTTGTAAATTACGAGTTCGAACCTTTCGAAACCGCGGTCGACACGATTTTCTCCATGTGGCAGATCGCAAAGACCATCAAGAGCAGCAGCAAGAAAAAGGCTGTGCTGCTCGATGACGGTCAGGTCTACACGATGGGCTACAAGAATGCCCCTCCGGATCAGAACCTCTTCGCATCCGTCATGAAGAAATACCCCAATGCGGTGATCCTCAACAACATGGACATCGCTGAGGCGGCCAAGCTGGTCGTTATCGCGGAGCGCGCGGCCTATGAGAAGGAATTCGACAACGCGCCCGGCGGCCCGAAGGTGTAAGGCAACTGAACGTCAGTGAGAGAGGCTCCGGCCTCTCTCTTCATTTCGGTCTTATGCCGACACCAGCTCCGGGTTCGTGGCGACTTCCAGTGACTGATGGAAGACGGATCTCTGCAGGTGCTTTACGATCAGCCGCTCCCGCTCTTCAACGAAACGCACGATTTGGAGTACATCGTAGAGATCTGCATCGTCGGGGATCAGATGGCGCGACTTGAAGCCTTGATCACGAGTTCGGATCCATTGGTCGAACGGCTTGTCCCGCTTCTCGATGTTCTCCGGCCCCCGCAGGATCTGAAGATTACCGATGCGGTTGACCACACCCTGGATATTCTCGATAACCTCCTCAGATACACCTTGCGCACGTAGACGCTTCGCATCACAAAGCGCCCGAGGAATGATGTGATCGATGTGGTAGCTGGTATCTCCCCACGCCGTCGTCTCATAAAGAAGTGACAGGGCGAGGAAGCATGTTTTCTGCCCGTAGCTCGTATCGAGAAACTTCTCGATGTTGCTGTCGGTGAAGTCGGTGATGCGTCCACGGCGCGCCAGACCAGTGACGAGTTCCTGATACGGGAAGGCACGCTCGGCCCCCAACCGCGCCTTGATGATAGCTCTGGCTTTGCCGATGGTGTTGTCGGACGTTCCTCCGAATACCCCATTCAGAAGCGCCCCGATCAGCCAGCGCTGGATCAGTGAGCTGTTTGTCACGTCTTCCGTCGTGGAAGCCGCAAGGTCGCTCTGGCCCGTCTTGAACAGGTAGTAGGCGATCGGAAGAACGGCGTTACCCGAGGTCAACGTATCCCGATCGATGCCGAAACGATTGATGAGCTTGAACGTCGACTCGAGCGCCTGCTTGATGCCTTCCCAGTTCTGCTCAATGATGAGCAGGTTCTGTCCGGTGAAGTTGCTGACCTTGTAGTGATGATCGAGATCGCTCAGCACCAGGCAGGCCTTCATCACGAGATCCTTGTCGACATTATTCTTGCCAACGAGGCCCGAGTTCAGGTGCCGGACGAAACCATAGATCTCCTCGCGCGCGCTGACCCCGTTCCATTTGGACGTGATCATGGAGAGCAGAAGGTCGGACTTGCTGAGCTTCACCCCGCAGTCGTTGGCACGGATGAAGATGTCGAGAACCCGGTCGTACGACTGGTCCTTCTCAGTAAAATAGGAAATGACCTCGTCCTTCCAGACCATCCGGTACAGGCGACTGAGGATCTGGAGCATACGCCGCGATTCAGCTCTTGTTGCGGTATCCGGAAGGCTGTCTTCAAGTTCGGCGGATAGCTGGTCGAATTTGTCGTCACTGGAGCAGTCGAGGATGCGTCCAACCTTGATCCACAGATGACCGTCGCCCGACGGTGGTTGCTCCGATGCAAACTTGAAGCCGTAGGTAATTCCGAGCTCCTGCTCATCGCTGTCCTCTTCCGCTGCCGCGGCAGGATCCTGAAGGAGATCGATGTAGAGGCTCTGGCGAACCAGATTGTTCGGGTTCCACTTCCGGCTATGCTTGCGCCGCACGGAGTAGGTGCCCTGCAGGCCGATAAAAAGCGATGTCAGGCGCTGCTGGCCATCGAGCACGAGAGTTACGTCCCGGCCGTTGGTTTCGGCCATCTCGTTGTGAACGTCGCCCTGTTTGTAGTTCTCCATGAACTTGTAGATGTCCCAATCGTCTCGACGGGAATGCTCAAGCTCCCAGAACAGGAACGAGCTGATGGGATACCCCTTCATCAGGGAGTCGAAGAGTGCCACGATCTGGTCCTGTTGCCAGACATATGATCTCTGAATTGCGGGGAGGAAATGACTGCGGTTGAGGTGGCTGATGATGCGTGCGATCGTCGTTGATGAATATGCCATGCTTCCCAAACTGCTGAACGTGGTTCCAGAAAATCGAAGCGAACATCACGGGTAAATGCCCGCTTGGCAAGAGCATTATCTGCAGTAATTGGAGGCTCTTGCCCAAATACTTTAAAGGGAACCGTAGATAGCCAAACGGTTCCCTTTGTCTTGTCTCAGACGAGACCTTGAGCGTCAGTCCATGACGCTTTCGAAGACCAAGGTCGCGTTCGGGCTCTTCTTGGTGGAGCCGATGATCTCGCAGGTGCCCTTCTTCCAGACCGGAGGTTCGCCCTTCAGCTCGATCGTATGCCAAGTCGGACCAACACCGCCCTTGACCGGGTAGGCACCCGGCTGGCAACCCTTCTTGTAGACATAGGCAATGCCGACCAGACGTGACTCGGTGTCGTAATACTCCCAAGGACGTTCGGTCTGAACGAGGACATCGCCCGGGCGGATAAGGCCCTTCAGGGATGCCTTCGGCTCCTTGTAGATGATCAGGCCGCGTTCGTGGTCGACCGCCATCAGCGAACCATTGTGCATGAACTCGATGCCATCGAGATTGCGAGTATGCATCCGAGCTTCCGGCTGCTCGCCCTTCTTGGGACGGCCGCTCGGAACTGCATCTTGTTTCCGTACCCACTTCGCATCTTCCGCGTAGATGAGCGTGTTCTTGTCGTTGCAGACCTTCCACGGGCCGTATTCGCCTTCATGGTAGCGCCAGATGGGGAAACAGAAGCCAGCGCCAGTGAACTGGAGATCCGGCCAATCCGTCTTGCTTTCATGCTGGATCATCTCGGCCATGTCGAAACCGAACTGGTGCTTCCAGCCGCCAGCGCCGTCAGAGATCAGAAGGTCGAGTTCGGTGCCAGAACGTCCGAAGCAGAAGACTGCGCCCTTGCCGAGTTCCGCCACGCGCGTCTGCACGGTGATCTCGTTCACGCCGTCCTTGTTGAGGTCGATCTGCTCGACTGAGAATTCGAGTTCCGTGCCGGACTCCTTAACGCACGTGTCGAGATAGCTGGTACGTTCCTTAACGATGGCAACAGCCTTGTCGACATCGGCCTGAGGCCACTGAGGTGCCGTTGGTGCCGCGGAGAATGCGGTGGAGGATAGGAAGGTGAGGGCGGCGACAGCGGCAGACAGGCGAAGCATGCAGGGACTCCAAATAGTTGACATGGAGCCATACCTATAACCTGAAGATGGTAAAAGTCTATAAGGATTCGATCCAATTTTATCTTTATTCGCAAATGGCTCGCCGCAGGACTCAATGTTCGCGAACGGGCCGGATCTAAAGGGCCTACATACCAGGCGTGGATAGATTTGCTCGGACTTCTTCCAAGACTTCGTCAATCCGTTCGGACAACTCATCGACGAATTCAAGTCCCACTCCTACGGCGGGGCCTTTACGTAACTGATCGGCAGCGTCATTCATCGCGTCAGTGAGGAACCCCCTGATGGATTCGAGGCTCTTCCCATCGTTTTGCACTCCGTAGATCGCTTCCGCTTTAGCCTTCAGAAACTCATACTCTAGGATCGCCGTTAACTTGGGATGCCTACCGGGATGAGCATGGAGTCCCCATAGCTTTCCTCCTTTCCGGTCATAGGCTTCCTTCGCTTGGAGGCAAAACTCATGCGCATCAAAGCCAAGCGCGAACAATCTCTCCTTACTCTCCCAATAATCTTTTGCGCTCTTGAGATACCCAAGTTGTTCCAGCCACGATTCCAATCTCCAAGCGATGTCCGCGGCCACTTCAATTGCCTCTGCCCGATCTTCGCCCTGCTGAACAAACTCGGGCATCGGGGGGTCCTTGTGCTCGATACCGTGATCGAACCATGCTTTCCATGTCCCGTCCGGTTCCTGCCGCGCGACAACAATGGCCTCGGCCTTAAAATCCTTGAACGGGCGACTCTTCCTGCTAAGCATTGCCACGTCTCCCTTCTTGCTGTTTTACCCGAGCCGCGGTGTCGCCTGCTCCAGATCTTGTGCTTCCTTAAGGAAAAGCTCGAAATCCAGAACGCCGCCGCCGTAAGCGAGCTCGTATCCATCCGGGCCTTGGCAAATGAACGTGATGCCACGTCCTTCGTCCCAGATAACTACGTCAGTCCAATCCGGCTCGAATTCACCGGGCCTGCCATCGATCATGATGCTCTCGACATTCGTGAAGCAAGGCATCGTTGTAAACCGATAGGACGGTATCCCATCCATATAACCGAGGGTCTTCCCTCCTTCGATGATCGGAGCCCCTTTCCCCGCTATCAGTCCGGAAGTCTTCTCGCGCATCGCGGTATAATGTTTGGCGATGCTTAAGATTTCTTCGACAGCAGAGGCTGGAATTCGAAACTGCACGCCTGAGTGTTCGACGGATGACGGATGGAGACTTTGATCAGCATGGTCTCGGATATCCACCTCATCGAAATCCAGTTCCCGAATGAAGTACTTTTCGCTCATGTGGACCTCAGCCGAAGGACGGGGACGTTTCGAAGCGTTCAGCGAGCTGTTCCTTTGCGTCCTGCAGAACGTCGAGAACATCCGTGTCGTCGTTGCCGAGGAATTCGAGAGCTTCGATCGCATGATCGATCTGAGCAGCATCAAGCTTGATGCTCACCTTATCGCTCTTCTGGTCGCGGCTGAATTCGGAACGGTTCATCGTGTCGATGATGATTGCCTGAGCAGTATCATCGCTGTAGCCCATGGACTTGTTAGCGGCCGCACAGAAATCGCTGGCTGTATCGTAGTTTGGGAAACGCTCGGCGAAAATGCTGGACACGTACCCAGCTTCTCCGAGGATGGCTATACCCATGCCGTACTCACCACCGACCAGGAATGGAGTAAAGGCAAAGATCTTCTCGTTCCCTGTCCTCCCGCCGAACATCAAACGTGCGTAGTCTACGGCTGCCTTCACCTCTGGTGCGCTTGCTTCCATTGTCTTGTTCCTCTGAAGTCGTTTCGTTGCATCAGAGCATGTACTGTCGTCAGGCAAGCCGCAACGATAGTCTGACTGAAGGTCAGTCGTCTTTGTTCCATGCCTGCGTGAGGGACATCGTTGGGCAGCCAACAAAGGAGAAACAGATGTCAAACGCACCAATGGTCGGCGATCTCGTCGTTCAACCTTTCAACGATGCCGACACGCGCAACCTCAATGCCCTCTCTGACGTTGGCTTCGAGAACTGGAATGACTTCCAGTCGGCATCCCCGACCGCCAGTATGTAAGATCTACGGCTTCGGGTGGGCGGCGCCGACATAAACGGCCGGCAGGTAAGCGACTTGTGAGTTCATCCGCCCGATCTGCGGCGCGATCATCGATACCACGCCTCGGCGGAACCCGTGATCAAGATGAAAGAGAACCGCTGCTGCGGCATCCGCCGCGCTAATCCTGGGAAAGTCTTCGAGGATTGCACCTGCGATCACTTTAACGAGGTTGGAATACATTTCTTTCGCCTCGACCAAAGTGAGGTATCCCGTGTCAGGAAGCCCGATGTCGCGCCATTCTTCATCGCCGAGCATCGGGTGAAGTGGTTCGAACCCGTCACACATCTGCATGGCGGCTTCTACCGCTTTCCGCTTCTCGGCATCGGTGGCGGCTCTGCAGTTCAGCAGGGACAGCAGTAGGCTCGCCGCCAGGGTGACCTTTTGTTCGAGCCTGAACTCATGGACATGGATCTCGATTATCCCGCCGATGAGTTCGGCCGCGCCTGTTGCGCAGCTAGACCAAGGCTTCCCGGTCACCTCTTCAAGATCCGATGCCTCCATCGCTAACGGCTTGATTTCGATCATACCCTTCTTCCGCCGCTCCAGAAGCGGCACGAG
>Ga0065721_10004350_pt1 | contig 41103 bp, 60 predicted proteins | sample Mesricmetagenome_FD_59108 | JGI IMG/M metagenome (GOLD analysis project Ga0065721, IMG submission 59108) | Mesophilic microbial community from rice straw/compost enrichment Sample: eDNA_1 v2 (version 2) | ecosystem: Engineered > Solid waste > Grass > Composting > Bioreactor | place: USA: Davis... | reverse complement strand
CATCGTCTACGACTCCGACCCGCAGAAGGAGTGGGACGAGACCATGAACAAGGGCCGCGCGCTGTTCCGCGCCGTGGCGCAGGCGGCGCAGGGACTCTGAGGAATCCACCATGCTGTTGATGATCGACAATCATCACCCGCATCTAGCGGCGTCCAGCGAAGTCCAGGAATTGCGCGAAACCCATTGAATGCTAGGGCCTGGGCGTCCAGTCGCGTCCAGTCGCCGCCGACCAAAGCCGCGAAAATTGTTGGTTCCCGTGTTGGTATCACCCCGCCGTGTTGGTACGATCCCGGCCACCTAAGCCGGGAACCCGCCCATGCCCCTGACCGACGTTGCAATCCGCAAGGCCAAGCCCGCTGAACGCCCCTACCGCCTGAGCGATGCGGGCGGCTTGTTTCTGGAAGTGCGCCCCAATGGCTCGCGGCTGTGGCGCTATGCGTTCCGCCTGGGCGGGAAGCAAAACCTGTACGCCGTCGGCGCATATCCTGCGGTGGGCCTACAGGAAGCCCGCCAGCTGCACGCCGAGGCCCGCGCGCTGGTAAGGGCTGGCGTGAACCCGTCCCATGCCCGCGCGTCGGAGAAAGCTGCGCGCGTGGCCGCTGGCGCCGACACATTCGCGGCGGTGGCGGGCGCATGGATTGAGGCGAAGCGCACGCTACCGGATCGCCCCGGCTGGTCGCTGTACTACGAAGCCCAGGTCAGGGGGATCATGGAGCGCGACGTTTTCCCGTACGTGAAGGGCCGCCCCATTCGCGGCATCACGTCTGCCGAGTGGCTTTCGATCCTGGACCGGATCAACAGCCGGGGCGCTCCAACGGTCGCGATCCTGGCCCGGCAACTGGTGTCGCAGGTGTACGGCTTCGCGGTTTCGCGGCTGCTGGCCGACAACGATCCCACGTTCCCGCTGCGGTTCACGATCACGCGGCCGCAGATAGAACACGCGAAGGCGCACGGCGGCGAAGTGCTGCAAGACTTGATGCGGCGCGTGGCCGCGTACGGCGGCAATCGCACGACAGTCATTGCCGTGCGGCTGCTGCTGCTGACGTTCGTGCGCACCGCTGAACTGCGCGGCGCCCCGTGGGATGAGTTCGACTTAGAGCGCGCGCTGTGGGTCATCCCGCCGGAGCGGATGAAGATGCGGCGCCGGCATATGGTCCCGCTGTCGCCGCAGGCTGTCGCGCTGCTGCGCGAGTTGCGGCAAATTACCGGCGCGGGTCGCTACCTGTTCCCCAACTTCCGCGATCCGCAGCGGTGCATGTGCGCCACCACGATCAATCGCGCGTTTGAACACATGGGCTTCGCGAGCGGCTACATAACCGGGCACGATTTCCGCGCGACCGCTACGACGTGGCTGCACGAAAACGGATGGCGCTCCGAAGTCGTGGACGTGCAGCTAGCGCACGCAAAGAAGAGCCGCACCGATGCTGCATACAATCATGCGATGTACCTGCCAGAGCGCACGCGCATGATGGCGGTGTGGGCCGATTACCTGGACAGCCTGGAAGCTGCCGCCGATCCGATCAAGCCGCCGCGCGGTTCGAAGCTGACGAAGCGGCAGGCGTCGCGCAGTCTCGCGCACTGATTCTGCTGTGCATCCATTCTTCAACTTCGCTGGCAACCCATCTTGATTGGTTCGGGCCGAGTTGCACCGGCGCGGGGAAGATGCCCGCTTTCACGTACGCGTACAGTGTGGATCGTTTCATGTCCGTCTTTTCCAGCACGCGCGGTAGGGACAAGAATTGCAGTTCCATGAGTTCGCCCTGTTGCGTCCGTCCATTGTGCAGGATGACAGGGACAAAAAGAAGCCCCCGCAGGTGCGGGGGCTTTGTCGTTATGCGCGTCCGTTAAAACGGAATGTCGTCATCTTCCAGCGGATCGCCGCCAGCTGGCGCGCCCTGCCGCTGGCCCTGGCCGCCAGCGTTGCGTCGCGGTTCCTGCGCGCGTTCCTGGCGCTGGCCGCCACGCTCGCCGCCGCCACCGTCGCCGCGACCGCCAAGCATCTGCATTTCGTTCGCGACGATCTTTGTCACGTATTTCTCTTGCCCGTCCTGGCCGGTGAATCTTTCGTACCTGATTTCACCTTCAACGTACACCTGCGAGCCTTTGCGCAGGTATTCGCCTGCGATTTCGCCCAGCTTCCCGAAGAACACGACGCGATGCCATTGCGTCACCTCTTCCGTGTTGCCCTCGCGATCCTTTCGCACGCTGGCGGTCGCGATGCTGGCGGTGGTGATCGCCATGCCGCCGGCCGTGTATTTGGTTTCCGGGTCCTGGCCCAGGTTGCCGATGATGATTGCTTTGTTGACGCCGCGCGCCATAGTGGTTCCCTAGAAGAAGTCTGTTGGTTGGGTGAGCGCACGATTCGCGAACATGAAGCCTTGCTTTAGGCTGGCTTTTGCCGCGTCGATCCAATGGAACGGATCGGCGTCGGCAAGGCGCTGCATTTCCTCAACGTCGCGCGCGGCCTTCGCGTGGTCGTGCTGATCGTTGATTGCCTGTTCGATATCGCGCAGCAGTTGCGCGAGTTCGGCGCCGGCTGCGCGCAGTCTTTCGGCGATGCTTTCGGAATCGGGCGTGTGCATGTGTTGGCTCATTTCGTTGGCAAACGGGCTGCGTCCCGCTCATACGCTTGCGCGCATGCAGGTCCGCAAAAGAGACGGTTGGGATCGGAAAACGGTTCTTCGCAATCCGCGTGCAAACAGTGCCCACGTGCGGCAGGGCGTCGGGCGAGGGCGGCGCGCTTGTGCTGCGCGTCGAGCGCTTGCGCGAGATTGAGTTGGTCTGTTGCTTGTGCTGCGTCGAAGATGTCGGGCATGATGGCAGGTTTTTACGTTTTTTTCATGCGGGATGATGTAGGCGCGCGCGATGCCGTGACGTTCATCACGGCACCGCACGGATGGCTACCGGGCTACTTGCCGGCCACCTGTTCGTTCAGGTCGAGCAGTTCGGCGCCCCCGGCCTTCGCTTCCGCGCGCTGGCGGTCGTAAGCCTGGGCCGATTCCTTCAAGACTTCGTGCGTGCCATCTTTAACAAGCGCTTGTTTCACCCTGCGAGACTGGCCTTCAAAGGCCGCGCGGTAGGCTTCCAGTCCGTCGGCGCAGACGGTCCGCAGCGTGTTACGCGCGCGCTCGATTTCCGGGTCAAGCGGTTCGCCGCCGTCAACCCAGTGGCGCAGCGCGAGGCCGTCGGCGGCAGTGATGTAGCCGGTGGCGCGGCCCAGGATCGCGCGCAGCGCGTCGGGCATCTTCAATTCCTGCTGTGCCCTGCCAGCGTCCCACATGAGCAGCGACGCAGTGAGTTCAAACATGAAGTTCTTTTCCGTCACCGGCTGAATGCCGATGGGTTCAACCGTCGTCTTGCCCTTGTCGTCGCGGCCCATCTTCACCTTTTCGCGCGCGCGAATGCAGGCGATGATGTGCATGTCGCTTTGCAGAAGCACGTTCATAAATTGCTTGTGCTCGCGCTTCGCGACTGCCCAGTTCGCATTTCCGTTGCGCCCGGTGGCGTGGGCGATTTCCTCGCATCCGCCGGTGCCTTCCCATTCGTGCGACACGCTATCGACAACGAGGGCTTCAACGCCCGCTTCCTGGAACTGGCGGATGGCCGCAATGTAGCGCTGCGGAGAGAATGGCGGTTCCAGGTCGCCGACCATGAACGGCGCCGGCATCCGGTCCAGGCCCAGCGACTTCTGCACCATTTCGTACGTTTCGCGATCCGCGTACAGGCGGCCGCGCCGGTTTTCCGTGCAGAGAAGCCCGACCTTCCGGCCGTCACCCTTCGCGAGTCCGTACGCCAGTTGCAGCGCCGTCATGGTTTTGCCGCTGCCGCTGATGCCGGCGAGGCCGACCACAAGCCGCGCGCCCGAGCGCTTGGCGGGTTCGATATTGATAACGGGGGCGTTGTCGTTTCTGTAGCTCATGCTTAGGCGGCCTCATTGGACAGAGTGAGATAGGGAGCGCGCGCCCACGGGCGCATCGCGAGGGATTCGATCTTTTCGCTATAGCCGGGGAAGCGGCCTGCGGCTTCGCACTGGTGCAGCAGTTCCAGGGCGCGGCGGAACGCGACTTCGCCCGCGTCCAAGTCCTCGGCGGTAAGCGTGTAGGTCGCAACACCTTTCGGCTCGCCAGCGACCACGCACGCGTCAACTTCCACGGCGATGAACACGAACGCTTTGGGCGGCGCGAAGTCGGCGAAGAATTCCGCATCCGGCCCGCGCTGCGCGGCTTCCAGAGCCTTCCGCGCGCCGCACAAGTACATGAATGCCTGCACGAAGTAGCGGAAATTTTCGACGCTACGGGCAAATTCGGTGGGCGCGGCGCCGCCGGAATGCGTGGTTTTCAAGTCAACGATAATGCCGTCTTTGCGCCAGTAGTCCGGCCGTACGCGGCACAGCTTCAACACCGGCTTTCCGTCGCCGTCGCGCATCACCTCGCCGGTGCGCGTGTCGATCACCGGCTCATACCAGTAAGCCGACATTTCGGCGAAGCCCGGCGCGGCAAGTAGATTGCGCGCCGCCTTATGCGCCTGGACGGCACCGCGCATGCCGTCAAGCTGCGCATGCGTGTCGGGTTCAAGAATGATCTTTCCGGCGGCGGCAGCCTCATGCGCGGCGCGCAGGTCGGCGGCGATGGGGCGATCCGGCAGGTGCGTGCGCGTGAGCGCTTCCAGGTCCGCGCGCTTGGCGGACGACTTAAACGCAATGCCGGCCTGTTCCAGCGCGGCGCGCATGTCGTCCATCGTGTGCAGCGCGCCGGCTGGCGCCACGAACGGGGCCGCGTAGCGCTCGGGCATTTCGCCCGGCTCCAGGATCGCGGTGTGTGCCGCAGTGCCCAGGGCCTGCGCCGGTGTGGGCTTGCGTTCGTCTGGCGGCGTGAGCTGCGCCGCGCGCAGGTGCGCGGGCGACTTCGCGATCAAGTCGAGCAGGCTTTTCGATACGCCTGGGCCGCCGTGATATGCGGCGTTCGACAGGCTTCTATAGATGCCGGGTTCCATGCGGGTTCCTCTTGGGTTGGTGGCAGGATGACAGGGACGTACCCCTGTTGCGCTGGGGATGATCCGCGCTTTATCCTGTCCCCGTCAACCCCAGCCGCCCAGCCCGCAGCCGCCCCGTGGTTCAAGTACAGCCGCTAATCCTGCGCCCCGAATATCAGGTGCCAGCCGTGGACGCCCTGCGCGACGCGCTGCGCCAGTACCGGCGCGTGCTGCTGCAACTGCCGACCGGCGGCGGCAAGACGGCGATTGCGTCATACCTGGCACAGCAGACCGTGGCGAACGGTCGGCGGTTCATGTTCATCTGCCACCGCGCGGAGCTTGTCGAGCAAACGCATAAGACCTGGGAGAAATACGGCATCCCGCATGGGTTCGTCGCGGCCGGCAGACCGTCGAGCCTGAGCGCCGCAAGCATCGCGAGCGTGGACACGCTGAAAAATCGGCTCGCGATGCTGCCGGAACCGGACGTGTGCGTGTGGGATGAATGTCACCACCTGGGCGCGGCCGGCTGGCAGCTGGTAATGGACCATTGGCAGCGCTGCCGGCATGTCGGCCTCACGGCGACGCCCTGGCGCCTGGACGGTACCGGCCTGGGCCGGCAGTTCGATCATATGGTGCGCGGCCCGTCCGTGTCCTGGCTGATGGAGCGCGGTTTTCTGTCGGCCTATGAAGTGTTCGCGCCGAACCCGCCGGACATGAAGGGCGCGAGACGCCAGCGCGACGGCGAGTTTTCCAAGCGCGAAGCGAGTGCGCGCATGGACATGCCGAAGCGCACCGGCGATATCGTCGCGCATTGGCGCAAGTATGCGGACGGCATGCGCACCGTTGCGTTCGCCGTGAACCGCGACGATTCGCGGCTGCTGGTGCAGCGCTTCAACGATAACGGCATTCCCGCCGCGCACCTGGACGGCGACACCGAACGCGGCGAGCGTAAGCGCATCATTCAGCAGTACGCGCGCGGCGAGCTTTTCATTCTTTCAAACGTCGGATTGTTCGGCGAAGGCTTCGATCTGTCGGCCATCGCACAGACTGATGTGACGATTGATTGCCTGATTGACGCGGCCGCGAGCAATTCGCTTGCCGCCGTCATGCAGCGCTGGGGCCGCGTGCTGCGCCCGAAGTCTTACCCCGCGATCATCCTGGACCACGCCGGCAACACGAACCGTCACGGGTTCCCGGATGACGAACGCGAATGGACGCTTGCGGACCGCGAGCGCTCCGGCAATGGCGCAAGCAAGAGCGACGGCCCGCCGCCGCCGTACACCTGCACGTGTTTCCGGCAGATTCGCCGGCCGCTGCCGCCGTCGTGCCCGCACTGCGGCAAGAGCCTAGAGCGCGAGGCCGCGCCGATTGAAGAGGCCGAAGGCGAGTTGAAGCGCCTGACGGCGGAAGAGAAGGAAAGCCGCCGCGCGCGCATGCGCCGCGAAGAGGCCGCAGCCGTGACGCTGCACGACCTGATCCGCCTTGCGAATGATCGCGGCTACGCCAACCCGACTGGTTGGGCGCTCAAGAAATTCCAATCATCCAGCTGGCGGAAGCAGTACGCCGCCAGTGCGATCAACGCGCGTGAAAGCGCATAACAACGGAGGAAGTAAGCATGTCCGCACCATCGTTCAAGAGCATGATTAAGGACGGCACCGCGCGCCGCGCGGACGCCATGAAGCTGCGCATTGAGGATATCCACGAAGAACCCGGATTCAATCTGCGCGAGGAAGGCCCCGAGTTGGAGGCCAGCATTGCGGCCCTGGCGGAATACATTGCCGGCGGCGGCATGGTGCCGGCCCTGGAAGTGCGCCCGCGTGAGGGCGGCGGCGTGTTCGTCGTGGACGGCCACCGCAGGCGCCGCGCGTACCTCATGGTTGCGGACCGCATCCGCGACGCGAGCGGCGAGCTGTGGATTCCGATTGTTGCATTCAACGGCAACGATGCCGAGAGAACCGCGCGCATCATTTCCAGCGCCGAAGGTCGCGCGCTGTCGCCCCTGGAAATCGCGCGCGGTTACAAGCGGCTGACCGCGTTCGGCTGGACCCCGGCCGAGATTGCCGCGAAGGTCGGCAAGACCCGGCAGCACGTGGATTCGCTGCTGATCCTGGCGAACGCTAACGCTGACGTGCAAGCGCTGGTGCGGGATGGCGCCGTGGCCGCAACGTCTGCCGTCGATGCGGTGCGCAAGCATGGCGAGCGCGCGGGCGGCGTGCTGGGCAGTGCCGTTGAGCGCGCGAAGGAAGCCGGCAAGGCGAAGGCGACGGCCGGAACGATCAAGGGCAAGCCGCTGCCGCGAAAGCTGGTGGACGAAGTGGAACCGCTGCTGTATCGGCTGGCCGACAGCGCGCGCACCACGGATGGCACTGTGACCCTGCCGGCCGAAGAGCTTGGCGCGCTGCTGGAAATCATCGCCCACATGCGCGAGGCCCGCGAAAAGCAAGCGCAGCGCGCGCAGACCAAGGCTGTCCAGGCATCGCAGCAGACCACCCAGGAATTCGAGGGCGCCGAAGCATGAGCGCCGCCGACACCCTGGCCGCCATCGCGTCATCGCCGGCAGTTGTCGGCGAGTCGCAGGCCCATCTGTTCGCCGCGATTGATGCGCTTGTCGCGGCGCATATCGAGAACGCGCCCGCCGGACTGACCGAGCGGCAGGCCCGCATGCGCAATGCGCGCGCCGTGTGGTGCGCCGTTTACTCCCACGCCGAGCATCGCGTTCACCAGTTGAAGAGGTCCGCAGATGAAGCCCGCTAAGTCCGAGCATGGCATTCAGAACGAAATCCGAAACGCCGCCGTAGATGAAGCGCTGATGTTCCGCGCGAACGTCGGCACCGGCTGGCAGGGCGTGGCGGAAAAGCCGCTGCCGGATGGTTCCGTGATCCTGCGCAAACCGCGTCGTTTCAGCACCGGCCTGCCTACCGGGTTTTCCGACCTGTTCGGGCTGGTGCCCGTCACCGTCACGCCCGACATGGTGGGCAAGACGGTCGGCGTGTTCGTCGCCGTCGAAGTGAAGAACGCCACCGGTCGCGCACGCGACGCGCAGCGGGATTTTATCGACGCGGTGCGCAGGCACGGCGGCCGCGCAGGGCTTGCGCGTTCGATTGCCGAAGCCCTGGAAATCATCCGGGGCGAGCGGTGAGGGCGGCCGAGTTCAAGCGCCGGCTTGCGCGCGCGGATCACGAAGCGCGCCAGGGCGAGCCGAGCGGCCGCGCGATGCGCCGTTACAAGCGCGTCGTGCGCGCCCTGGTGCGCAAGGAAGCCGCCGGCCTACTGATCCCGTACGGCAAGCGAATCGACGGCTACGTAATGCGTAACGGCGAATTCGTGTGCCGCAAAGACCGTTACAACAGCCGCGAACACGCGGAATCGCGGATGCAGCTGATTGCGTTCAAGCGCAGCGAGGGGCGCGCACCTGCGCGCGCCTATCAGTGCGAGTGGTGCAACGGCTGGCATCTGACCCATACGAAGGAATGCTAATGGACGCGAAAGCAAGAACCGCGCGATTGAATCAGCTGATGGTGGCGCATGGACTGACAGCGCGCGCCGCTGGCGCGCTGATCGGGCGCACCGCAAAGACCGTGCGCAACTGGCGCAGCAGCACCGACAGGCCGATCCCGATCTACGCACTGGCCGCGCTCGCCGATGCGCTGGCGAAGCAGGAAGAGTCGCAGCAGTGAACCTTACGGAATACGAAATCAAGGATGCTTTCCTGCGCGCGATGCACGATGCCGGCATTCGCCCGGTGTTCGGTCGCGGCCAGGGGATTGAGTTCGGATTGGACACCACGGGCGGCGGTGCGCGCCCGTGGCGCTTCCACGTGGAGGGCGACCCGAAGGGAACGCGTAACGGCTGGTATGTGCTTTTCGGCGACGGCATCCCGGCCGGCGAGTTCGGCAGCTGGAAAACTGGCGTGACGCAGACGTGGTGCGCGCGGAATCAGCAGCAAATGAGCGCCGAAGAGCGCGCGGCGATTGAAGCGCGAATGGAGGAATCCAGGCGCCAGCGCGAGGCCGCACAGCGCGCGGCCGAAGGTGCAGCGGCGAAGGCCGCGAACATGCTATGGAATTCGGCCGACCCGGTGCGCGGCGACGATCACCCATACTTGCAACGCAAGGGCGTTCGCTCGCATGGCCTGCGCGTGTGCGACTGGCCGGTACGCGCGCAGGGCGACGTTGTGCGCACGATTCCTAACACCCTGCTAATTCCGATCATGGATGCGCGCGGGCGCATCACGTCGCTTCAAGCGATCTTCCCGCACGCGGATGAGCGCATGGGTCGCGATAAGGATTTCTTGCCGAACGGGCGCAAGCGCGGTTGCTTCTACACGATTGGCGAGCCGCGAGCGGATCGGCCGTTGTATTTCGCCGAAGGCTACGCGACGGCCGAGACGGTACACCGCGCGACCGGCTGCGCTGTTGTCGTGTGCTGGGATGCGTACAACCTGCCGCACGTGGTCGCTTCCTGGCGCGAGGCGATGCCGGGGCAAATGTTCGTCATCGCCGCCGACAATGACCAGTTCACCAAGACGCCGGTTGATAACCCTGGCGTTACGTACGCGCGCCGCGCTGCCCACGACCACGGCGCGCGCGTGTTCTACCCCGAGTTCGCCGACCTTGACGGCAAGCCCACCGACTTCAACGACTTGGAGCAGCGCGAGGGTATGGACGCGGTTATGCGAATCCTGATGCCGCCGCCGCCGCGCCAGGAAATCGCGCCCGTCTCCAACGATGCACGCGCGCTGCAACTGGCCGGATACGCCGAGCCGGATAGCCTTGTTGAGTTCGACAAGGAAGCACCATTCCCTGATTTCGATATGCGCCTGCGGCCGCTTCCGACCGCGCGCAACCTCACGGAACTGGCGCGGCGTGTCGGCGCCGTGCTGCGGTACAACGTAATCAAGAAGCGGGCCGAAGTAATCATCCCCGGCCATATCGTGCTGCCAGACGTTGCCCAAGAAACCGCGCTCAACATGCTGAAAGATGCGGCGTTGCGCGCACGCATCCCGACCGCCGGTTTTATGGAGAACGTCGGCACCGTCGCAGGCGGCAACCCGTACAACCCGGTTGCGACGTGGATCGGTTCGCGCCCCTGGGATGGCAAGAGCCGCCTTGCCGACTTCTGCGCCACCGTGGAAGAGGAAGAGGGCGGCGAAGTGTTGGCGGATGGCCGCAAGCTGAAAGATGTGCTGATGGTGAAATGGCTTGTGTCTGCGGTCGCTGCCGCGTACGAGGACAACGGCGTTAGCGCGCGCGGTGTGTTGACGTTCGTTTCTAAGCAGAACCTTGGCAAGACGTATTGGGCGAAGCAGCTGGCGCCGCGCGAGCTTGACGCAATCAAGGATGGCACGATTCTGCGCCTGGACGATAAGGACAGCATTTTTCAGGCGGTTTCGCACTGGATTGTTGAGCTTGGCGAGATTGACGGAACCTTCAACCGTTCCGACATGGGCGCACTAAAAGCGTTCATCACGAAGGGCAGCGACGAGTTGCGCAGACCGTATGCGCGCGGCGAATCGTATTACCCGCGCCGCACTGTGTTTTTCGCGAGCGTGAACGAAGATACCTACCTGCGCGACAAGACCGGCAACAGCCGATTCTGGTCAATCAAGGCGCGCGCGCTGGGCCGTCCGTCCGACCTGGACATGCAACAGGTATGGGCCGAAGTGAAGGCGCTTTATGACGCCGGGCATTCGTGGTTCCTGACCCGCGAGGAAGAGGACGCGCTGACCCGAAGTAACACCAACTTCCAGAGCATCCTGCCCACGCATGAAATGATCGACCGCGCGTTTGACTGGGACGCGCCGCAATCGCTGTGGACGAATCAGATGCGCGCCACGGAAATTGCGATGGCCGCCGGCATTGAGCGCCCGACGCAAATCCAAGTGAACGACGCGGCCGCGTACGTGCAACAGCGTTACGGCGTCACCGTGAAGCGCGCAGGCAAGGCCCGCAACAAAGTGTGGCTGATGCCGGGAATGCTCCGCAGCGGCCGCCCCGAAGGTCCGCTGTGATCTGGCCCGAACACATGACGAACGTGGGCGCGCCTGCGCCCAAGATGGTTCGCCTGATCGGCGGCCAGGAAGTCGAAAGCGGCAGCGAAGCATGGCGCCTGGAATGCGAGGCCCGGCATGTGCTGGCGCTGCCGAGTCGTCGCCTGCGCCGTGAATACCTGCTGAGGATCGAGCAACGGCGCGGCCTGGAAGCGCGCATGACCCTGGAAGCGCGCATCCGTGCGATATGGGACGCGCTCCGGCAGGACAACGGGGACACCACTATTGCCGAGCGCGCGTAACGCGCGCTAGAATCGCCCCCACGTCCCCATCCCGGCGGGCGATGGAATCCGCACATGTCCAGACTTGCAACCCACGACTACATCCTCACGGCGCGCAGTGAAGGCGTCACCATCACGCGCCGCGTGCGCGTGGTCACGAACAACCCCGAAGCAACCGCCGAATACCTGAAAGGGCTGATGCGCGCCGCGCTGCGGGCCGAGAAAGCGCGCGCCCGTGAACTGGCCGAGCGCGAAGCCATGCGCCGCCAGCTGACCGCCTACGCCCTGGCCGCGCTGCTGGAAGGCATGCCGCTTTCCGACCTGCTGGAAGCCGAGTGGGTGGCCGCATGAACCGCGCCCCCGCATCCCTGCGCGCCCGCGAGACGGGCCGCGCCCTGGTCCTGGTCCTGGCCGTTGACGCGGCCGCCGTTGCCGCCCTGGTGGCCGCACTGAGGGCGTTCGCATGAGTGGCGCAACCGCTGACGTGCTGTGCGTGGTCGCGATGATGGCCGGCGTTGGGATCATCGCCTACGCCCTGGGCCGTGCGAACGCGCGGGCCGAGCATACCCGGCTGCAATACACCGCAGCCGAAGCGCGCAGCATCGCGCGCGAACTGTTCACGCATCTGCGCGTGCTGGGATCACCGATACCGGCGAACCTGCGCCGCCGCGCGGTGCGCTACGTGGAGGGCGCGGAGTGAGCGCCCCCCGCATCTACATCTTTGAGGGCGAGCCGTTGACCGTTGCGCAGATTGCGCAGCGTGTCCCGCTGTCCCTGCAAACCATCCGCCGCCACCTTGCCGCCGGCCGCAACACGCGTGCGGCGATGGAGGCGATGAGTACCCCCGCCGCGCAGACCGCACGGGCGCGGCAGGCTCGCCGCACCTGGGCGCCGTACGTGTACGGGCGCCGCGCAAGTTCACCACCTGAGAAATAAGACGATGACGAACCGCAGACCTACGCGCACATACCGCCTGCACCTGCTGGCGCAAGCGATCCTTTTTGCCCTGTACGCCGGGGATGACTATGCCGGCGCGTAAGGTCACGAATGAAGAAATCATCGCCGCCCTGGAAGCGTCGCCGTCCGTAGCGGCGGCGGCGCGGACCCTGGGCATTTCGCTTCGCGCGCTGAACAAGCGCCGCGCGCGTCTGGCGCTACAGGGCTACTCGCCCGCGCATGACATGGTTCACGTAGTCCCCGACGGTTTCACCGCGCGGGGCGTTTCCACGTACTACAACAAAGAAGGCAAGCCATCCGGCCAATGGGTGATCGCCCGCCAGGATGCGGCGCGCACCGAAGCCATGATCCGCGAAATGCTGGAAGCGATGGCCGAGGATTTGCCGCGCGTGCCGCTGGTCCCAGGCCCGGCGTACGTGAAATCCGACCTGATGAATACATACATCATCACGGATTATCACCTGGGCATGCTGTCCTGGGCGCCCGAAACTGGCGCCGACTGGGACACCGAACTAGCGGAGCGCATGCTGATCCGCTGGTTTGAAATCGCCATTGCGAACGCCCCGCCTGCCGCTGTCGGCGTGTTCGCGCAGCTGGGCGACTTCATGCACTGGGACGGATGGGATGCTGTAACGCCCACGTCCCGGCACCTGCTGGACGCTGACACCCGTTTCCCGAAGCTGGTGGCGGTCGCAACGCGCGCCGTGCGTCGCGTGATTGAAATGCTGTTGGCGAAACACGAACGCGTGCGCGTCATCATGGCCGAAGGCAATCACGACATGAGCGCATCCGTGTGGCTGCGCCAGCTGTGCGCCGAGGTGTACCGTGACAACCCGCGCGTGACCGTGGAAATGCGCCCCGATCCGTACTATTGCGTCGAGTTCGGCAAGACCGCCGTGTTCTTCCATCACGGGCACAAGAAACACCTTGCGCAGCTGCCCGAGACGTTCGCCGCGAAGTTCCGCGAGACGTTCGGGCGCACGCTGCACGCGTACGCGCATGCCGGCCACCTGCACCACGTCGCGGCCAAGGAATCGGCGCTTATGCTGATTGAACAGCACCGCACGTTGGCGGCGCCCGACGCGCACGCATCGCGCGGTGGCTGGCTGTCCGCGCGTGACGCCCAGGTCATCACATACGACCGCAACTATGGCGAGACGGGCCGTTTGCGTATCAGCGCCGAATACGTCATGGACAGCATGAGGGCCGACTGATGCGCGGCCCATGCGCAAAGCAACTTGTGCGCGCAACGATCATCGCCGCCGATGGGCGGCGATTCGTGGGCGAAAACGATTGCGCGAACCCGCAGACCGTTTGCCCGCGCGGCGCGCTCCCGTCCGGCGTTGGATACGCGCTGTGCCGCGTCGTGTGCGCGCAGACGGCGCACGCGGAGGTCAACGCGATCCGTGCCGCAGGCGATGCCGCGTGCGGCGGCGTGCTGTACCTGGAAGGCCACACGCACGCATGCGAGGAATGCACCCGCGCAGCGGACGCCGCAGGCATCCGGCAAATCATCATCGCGGCCCCGCCGCATCCGTTTGAAGAGGCAACGAAGTGAGAAAGACCGACATTGGCGACCTGAGTAGCAGCGAACCCGGAAGCGCCGCGCGCGATTGCGCGGGCAAGCCTGATTTCTCGCTGTTGCCGCTGCGTGAGCTGGGGTATGCGCTGATTGATCCGCGCCGCGACTGGGGCGCAGTGGTGCCGGGTTACGTGACCGCCGTGCTGGGCGTCGGCGAGTTCCAGGAAACGCGCAACGTGGGCGCGTTGCGTGCAGCGGTGCGCGCGCTGTTGGAGTTCATGCCGGATGCAGCGCGCGCGTTCGACTACGGCCGCGCGAAATACGCCGCGTGGAACTGGCCGAAGGGCATGGCGTGGTCCGTGCCGGTCGCGTGCATCGGCCGGCACGCGTTCAAGCTGGCGCAGGGCGAAGCCCTGGACGCCGAAAGCGGATGCCGGCATGAGGGGCACATCATCTGCAACCTGCTGATGCTGATTGCGTTCGTGGAGACGTACCCGGAAGGCGACGATTTGCCGCCTGTCGGCCTGCTGAAATCGCCGCGCCTGTAAGGGCGCGGTTTCACTATCGGAGTTGATGAGCATGAGCGACAAGCACGAATCCGCCAGGGGTGGCGAGGGCGGTGCCCAGGATCGCGCCAGCTATGCGAGCGCAGCCATGCGCGCGCTGTCCCAGGCTGCCGCCGCCCAGGGCGGCACGCTCCCCGCGTTCCGCGCCGCGTTGCAGGTTGCGGCCGATACGTTCCGCGCGTAACATCGCCGACATGACTGAGCGCAAATCGCAAGCAGCGCGCGCCCGCGACAGCGAGGCCCGCAAAATCGCAGCCGGTGGCCGGCGCATGCCAGGCGGCGTGATGCCGCCGGACGCCGCCGCCGCGCTGGACGTGCTACAGCGCAACCAATACGGCAGCAGCGCATCCGGTTGCATCTTCCGCGCCATTATCGAGGCCGCCGAGCGGTTCCAGGAACCCGCCCCGAGAGCCGAACGGTAAACGTGCGCCGAACATCGGCGCGCGTTACGATTCCCAGGCCGCGCGGGCATCCCGTCCGCGCGTCTATCGGTCGATAGGGATAGCTAATGGACATTGAAGAGTTTCGGGCGCTGGCCGCGCGGGCCGTTGAGTTGCACGCGTCGCAAGGCGCGCGCGCGAAATCGAAAGTGAGTTTAGACGCCGTTTTTCTAGCCCTGGCCGCGAATTCGCCGGCATCGCGACGCGTGCGCAAGGCGACGGAAGAAGAGGCGCCGCAATGGTTCCATGACACGCTGAAAAGCCTGAAAGGAACCGGCGAGCGAATCACCGTGGGCCGATTCCTCATGCTGGCGGGCAAGTTCCCCGCGACGCGATCCGACGCGCTGAACGTGGCGCGGTGGCTGCGCGAAGCCGGCTATACCCCGCGCAAGACTGGCGGGAACCTGCTGTTTGAATTCTGAACGGATGTTCAACGGAGTGTCCCCGAACGGGGACACCCTGTTGTCTTGCCGCGCGTAACATGCGACGGTATGCGGGCGCTGGGGCGATGACGGGCAAGTCACCACCAACCCCCGAATGCAGTAGGGAAACAGGCATGGAGCCTATGCAGTGACCGGAACCCCACCGGTAGCAAGACACCACACAAACGCACGGAGAAACGCACATGACCCACAAGCCGCGACAACACGGGCCGACCGGCAGAAGAGCCTAAGCCCCAGTGCACAGGAACCCGCCCCGCCCAGGCGGGTTTTTCTTTGCCTGTTGACGTTACGCGCGTAACCTGGCAGGATATCCCCACACCAACAGCGGAGCGCAGCACATGACCACCACCACCGCGTTTGAAGTCGGCAAGTCCTACGGCACCCGTTCCGTGTGCGATTACGACTGCATCTTTGTTATGACCGTGGTCAAGCGCACCGAAAAGACTCTGTGGATTGAGCGGCACGGCAAGGTTGAGCGGAAGCGCATCACCGTTTGGGACGGCGTGGAAAGCGTGAGCATGGGCAGCTATTCGATGGCCGCCAGCTGGTACGCCGACCGGGACGAGAACGGCGACCGCATCGCCCAGGAGCCGGCCCAGGTCGCCCAGGAGGCCGCGCCGACCCCGGTCGCTAACGTGGTGAGCCTGGACGCCTTCCGCGCCCGCAAGGCCGCCCAGGTGCAGCCGCGTAACCCGGCCGTGGCCGCCCTGGCCGAAGCCATCGCGGCCCGCGTCCTGGACGTGCTGACGGACGCCAACGCGCGCCGGCCTGGTGAGCAGTGAGGGGCGCCGCCATGCTGTCCGTATTCGACTGCTGCGATATCTGCGACGCGCTCATGGCCCCGGAAGAGCAGGGCAAGGGCGAGCGGTTCGGGCAAATGCTGTGCGATGCGTGCGCCGCCGAAGTCGCGGCCGCGCAGCCGGCGGCATCCGTTAAGTTCGTCGGATCGTTCCCGCACGGCGTCGAGCGCGGCCAGTACAGCCCCACGGCCGTTGATGACGCGAAGGCGGCCGCAGACTTCTGCCTGTTGCAGGTCGGCCCGAACGTGATCCGCTGGCGCGACGGCCGCACCGAGCGGGTAACGGCCCGGCAGCTGGCGAAGCTGCAAGCCGCGCACACCTGGGCGACCGATTTCTGACCCCCATTGCGTTACGCGCGTAACGTGTTCTATGATTGGTCCATCGGCGGGGCGCCCCCGCCATCTACCGGAGCCGAACACATGAACAAGCACCGCGCCACCTACGCCGGCCGCACCTTCACCCGCAACAGCAAAGCCCGCCGGTATTCGCATGCGGTCCTGGCGATCATCGACGTGGAGAAATCGCTCGCGTGGCAGCGCGCGCACACGTGGCAGGCGAACGCGTCCGCCGACCAATGGGAGCGTCACGCGGCGTATGAGCGCGAGCGCTGCGCGCCGGGCGCGGATGGCGTGCATGTGGGCGTGTGGGGCTGGGCCTCGCGCGCCGAACTGGCGCAGAAGGCCAAAGCCGACGCCGAGCGCCGCATTGCGGGCGACCCAGGCTGGCGGTTCGTCGTGGTCGAGGCTGAGGGCGCGTGATGCGCGCCCTGGCCAGCTACAGCGCGCCCCTGGAATCGGCCCCGGCGCGGCTGCGCGCGCTGATCGAAAGCGATCCGCGCATCATCGGGTTCACCGTCGAGCGCGATGGCGTGTTCATCTACACCAACAGCGCCGAATGGTGCGATGACGCGGGCGCGGGAACGTTCCGGGGCGACAACGCAACGCAGGCGATCCGCCTATACCGCGAGACGGTACGGCGGGCCGGTCCGCCCTGTTGACGTTACGCGCGTAACGCGATTACAATGGCCCCATCGCCACCGACCGGAGCCAATCCCATGTCCCCAATCGCCAACACCATCCTTTCCCAGCTGGGCGGCAATCGCTTCATCGCCATGACCGGCGCCCGCGATTTCGTGTTTAGCGGCAACAGCCTGTCCTTCCGCCTGCCGGCCAACTTCGCCCGCGACGGCATCACCCACGTGACGATCCGCCTGGACCCGTCGGATACCTACTCGGTCGAGTTCAAGCGCCTGCGCGGCCTGAACATCACCGACAAGGGCAGCGTTTCCGACGTGTACGCCGAAACCCTGCGCACTGTGTTCACCGAGCGCACCGGCCTGCACTGCACGCTGTAAGCGGCCAGGATCGGCCCGAAGCCCCGGAACCCGCCGGGGCTTTTTTCCGCCCCGTTGCGTTACGCGCGTAACGTGATATGATCGTCCCCATCGCATCCCGCACCGGACACCGCCCCATGAACATTGATGCCCTGATCGCCCGCCGTACCGCTTTCCGCACCCTGGCCGACCTGCTGAACGCTGGCGGCCGCTATCGCCCGTCGTGCGACGTGTCCGACCCCGACATGCGCGCCATCGCGGACGCGTATGACGCCGCCCAGGAAGCGCGCGGCGACGCCCGCCGCGCCTACCGCTACGGCGAGCCGGCCGGCTTCCATGTCGGCCAGCGCGGCGCCATGTGGGTCAATCAGGGCCGCCGCGACGTGCGCGTTATCGCGGTGCGCGACGGCCGCGCCCTGGCCGTGTACGCGATGCCGAACGGCCGCGAATACGCCGTGGAACTGCTGGCGCCGATCACGCATCACGATCTGCACCTGAACGTGCGCAACGTGTCGCAGAACAACCCGCCGGCATTCTGGCGGCGTGACGTGTTCCACTATTTCGGCCGCCCCGAGCCGCGCCGGTGGCGCGTTCACGTCGCGCCGCGTCGCACGCTGTACGCTGGCGCCCACGTGTCCGGCGCCTACGCCGTGGAAGTAATGGCCGCCACGCGCCAGGAAGCGCTTGCCCAGGCCCGCGCCGCGTATGAGGACAAGCACAACCCGGCCACGTTCAAGGCCCGCGCAGCATGAACGCCACGATTCCAACCATGCCCCGCATCCCGGCCAAGCTGCGCCGGGTTCGCGGCGCCTGCAATGCGACCGAACGCAGCGCGCGCGCGAAACTGGATTTCCACGCCAGCGCGCCCCGTTGGCTTTCCAAGCTGGCGCAGGCCCTGGGCGTCCCTGATGCCCTGGTCGCGTCGAGATTCGGCGGCCCCGCCAGCGCTGGGAGCGTTTCCGCCAGCCTGGGCGCGGTGCGCGTCGAGCTTGCCGAGTCCTACCCCGACACGCCGGGGCTGGTGCTGGCGATCACCGCCAGGGGCGCGGCCGCGTATCGCGTTCGCCTGGAAACGCTGGCCGATTCGGCGACCGCCGCCGACTTCATCATGGCCCGGCTGTGGCACCTGACGGACAGCGCGCGCGAACATGCCGCACCACGCCGCGCGCGCCCGCGCCCCGGCTGTTGGCCGGCGAGCGCAGCGCAAAAGTAGCGTCCCCAATTGGGGATATATCCCCGCGACGGCGGGGACACGTCCCCGGATGGGGATGCCCCGCGCGCTCATGTGGTCGGGTATGGCTCCCCAAAAGCCGGGGGCGATACCCGACCCAATACCCGACCCCATACCCTACCCAATACCCTACCTATCCCCGTCATAACCTATTGATACGTAATAGTATTTATCCATAGGTAGGGTATGGGTATAGCTGTAGCCGGGGAAAACGGAAAAGCTACGGGGATATATCCCCGTAGAATCGCTATGTAGGGAATCCGGTACCCGCCCATACCCGCCTAGCCGGTTTTTCCATGCAGGACAACGAGTTAAGGGCGGGTATGGCTCCCCGGACCCGTACCCGCCTATCCCCGAACGGGGATAATTGCCCAGCGTTACGCGCGTGTGTAGCCTTGCGTTGTCCCCGCAGGTGCGCACACACACATGCCCGAGCTTCCCGCAAGCGTCCAGCAAATCGCCGAAGTGATCGGCCAGGATGCCGCGTTGCAGCTGGTCCGCCGCTGGCCGCGCAAGGCCCGCACCGCCGACGGCACCGCGCGCCCCGTGATCTACGTTCCGGCGAAGGTTCCGCCGTCGCACCCGCTGGCCGAAATCCTGGGCGTTGAAGCCGCGTTGAAGCTGTCGGCCGCATACGGCGGCGAAATCCTGTTTCTCGCCACGTGCGCGAACGAAGCGAACGATTGCAGACGCGCCGCCATCCTGCGGCTTGCGTGCGCCGGCTGGGGGACCGAAGCAATCGCCCTGGTCACGGGCGTGACGCCGCGCCGCGTCCGGCAGGTGATCGCGGAAGTGCGCGCAGAGGTAATGCCGGCCACGCGCGGGGATGATTCCGCGAAACCCTGCGGAAGTGTCTGCAATGATTGATCCGATGCCCGAGACTGCGGGCGAATTCGCAAAGGTCGCCGGCGGGATCGGCGGCTATGTTGTCGCGGGCTTCCTGGTCCTGCGGCAGTGGCTTTCCAGCGCGAAGGTCGAGCGCGCCGCCAATGATGCGGACGTGGCGACCATCACCCGACTGCAAACCCAGTTGCAGGATGAGCGGGCGCGCGCTGACGCCGAGCGCGCACGTGCTGACGAACTGATGCGCGAGCGCGAGCGCATGGTGACGGAAATCGGCGAGCTTCGCGGCCGCGTCGAGATTCTTTCGTCCCAGGTGCAACACCTGACCGCCCTGGTCGAGCGTTACGCGAAAGGCGGTGCCGCATGACGGCGCCGCGTTCCGTGCGCAACAACAACCCCGGCAACATTGATCGCACCGCGACCATCTGGCAGGGCGAGGACCGCAGCCCCGCAGCGTTCGCGAGCGAAAAGCGGTTCGCCGTGTTCGTGTCTGCGGAATATGGATTCCGCGCCCTGGCCCGCACGCTGCGCACCTACCAGGACAAGCACGGGCTGAACACCGTGCGCGGCATCGTGAACCGCTGGGCGCCCCCGACCGAGAACAACACCGGCGCGTATGTCGCAGCTGTCGCGCGCGCTGTCGGCGTGTCGCCTGATGCGCGTATCGACGTGACCAAAGCGGCGCATGCGTTCCCGCTGGTAAAGGCCATCGCGCACCACGAAAGCGGCGGCGATTTCTGGCCCGACGAAGTGATCCGCGCCGGCCTGTCGCTTGCCGGCGTGAACTGACGTTTTCCCAACCCGGAGTTTCACCAATGAGCAATTCCGTTATCGCCCTGATCGTCGCGGCCGTCGTGCTGTTCGTGGTGCCGTTCGTGGCGCAGGTGATCGCCAACTATCGCAGCGGCGGCCGGCTGTGGCGCAACCCGTTCGGCCTGGGCGCGTTCGCGTTCGGCTCGCCGTTCCTGGCTGTCACCGTCGTGGCCTGCGGTGTGGCGGTGCTGGGCGGCATCCTCGCTGCCGGCGCCGACAAGGTGCAGGCCGGCGCCATGCGCGTGATGCGGTGGCTCGCGGATGCGACCGTCGAGCATGCCATTGAGGTGAGCGAGGCTATCGACGATTCCATCCAGTACACCGAGGCGCAGGGCGAGTGATGGGCGCACGCGCGGCGGTTGTCGTGTTCGCCGCGTGGTCGCTGGCATGTGTCGCGGGCGGATGGTTCGCCCGCGATGCAGTCGCCGACAAGGCCACGGCGGAAGCGGCGCAGGCGGGGGCGGAGCAGAAGGCCCAGGAAACCGCCCAGGCGCGCGCGCACGACGCGAGCAATGCCCAGGCTGGGGCAGTGGTGCAGGTAGTGCGCAGCGAGGCCCAGGCGGCCAATGCGGCGCATATGCAGCAGGTACAGACGAAGGTGACAGCGTATGCGGTGCAGGTGGGTGGCGATGGTGGCGTGTGCCTTGATGGCGACGGCTTGCAGGCATGGCGTGAGGCCAACGCAGGGCCTGCCGCAGCCGGCGAATTTGAGCATCCCGGCCGACCTGCTGGCGACTGACCCGGCAGCCCTGCCGCAGCCTGCCGACGGCTCGCGTGTGGCGCTGCTGTCCAACCATGTGCAGGTGGCGGGCATGTATCACGCGCTCGCGGATGACTTCCGCGCGCTGGTGTGTGCTGTCACGGGGCAGGCTGGCGTCCTGGTCAACGGGGCCGAGCCGATGCGTCCCGAGTGGTGCGAGCCGCACGGTAAGGGGCCGTGATGGGCAGGGCATCGCCGGGGATATCCCCATGTGGACAAGCTGGGGATATCCCTGTGCATAACGTTGGGTCCTTCCTCGGCCCCGTACCCCTGCGGGGTCGCCGACACCGCAGGATTCGCGGTGTGGGTGGGGTTCCGAAATCGGTTTTTTGTTTCCGTTCGGGCGCGGCTCGCCCGTAAATCATGCGGCAAGGGCAAGGGCAGAAAGTAAACCGGAAACAGCTTGCGGACATGTTCGGCATTTCGCTGCCGACCGTGGATGCGTGGCTGCGCCTGGGCTGCCCGTACGACCAGGAAGGCGCGCGCGGCCGCGAATGGGTATTCGACACCGCCGACGTTGTGCGCTGGCGCGAGGCGAAGGCGAAGGCCGACGCGTCCGGCAACGATCAAGCCGGCGTGGACGAGTTGAAGCGCCGCAAGTTGCTTGCGGAGACGCGCATGGCGGAACTGGAATTAGCGAAGGCCGCATCACAGGTCGCGGACCTGGGCGCGGTTGAACGCGCCTGGACGCGCGTATGCGCCGAGGTGATGACGAACCTGCGCGGTTCGTTCGTCGCGCGCTGCGAAACGCAGCTGTTAGGCGAGACGGACGCCGACCGCATCCGCGCTGTACTGCTGGCGGAAGTTGACGCCGTGTTGGAAGGGCTGGCCGACCTGGACGTATTGGCGGCCGATGAAGAGGAAGCGGACGAAGTTGAATAACCTGCGATTCTTCCAGAACCGCGACGGCATCCGCCGTGCTGCGCGCCGCGCGCTGGGCATGCTTCGGCCGCCGCCGAACCTGTTGCCGTCCGCCTGGGCCGAAGCGAACGTGCGCATTCCGCAGGGAAACGCGATCCCCGGCCCGTACCGCATCGCAAACGCGCCGTATCAGCGCGAGCCGATGGACATGTTTGCCGCGCCGGACTGCTACCGCGTAACGCTGAAATGGGGCGCGCAGATTGGCAAGACGCTGACGCTGCTGTGCGTGCAGGGCTTCGCCATCGCCGTGCGCCCGCGCTCGCAGATGATGATGCAGCCGTCGCAAGGCGACGTGCAGGTATGGCTTGAAACTAAGTTCAATCCGCTGGTGGAATCGTCGCCGGCCATCGGCCAGCGCATCGCGAAACCGCGCGGGCGCGAGGGCGTCAACAATCAGAAAATGAAGAGCTACCCAGGCGGCTTCCTGATGCTCGCCTGGGCCGGATCGCCTAAGACGATGCGCGGCCGTTCCGCGCCGTTCATCGGCTGCGATGAGGTGGACGGATACCTGCGCACGCCGGAAGGCCATCCGGTCGGCCTGCTGTGGCAGCGCGCGGCGACGTTCGGCCGCGAGCGGTTCCTGTTTGAGATTTCCACGCCCACGCTGGCGGGTTCCAGCTTCATTGATGAGTCATGGGAGGCCGGCGACAAGCGCCGCTTTCACGTGCGCTGCCCGCACTGCGGCGCGCTGCAATATCTGAAATGGGAACAGGTTTCGTGGCCGGGGCGCCTGTCCACGTGCGTCAAGGACGCGCTGGCGGACCTGGACAGCCCCGAGCATGACCCGACGGCGGCCGTGTACGTGTGCGAGGCGAACGGCTGCGCCTGGACCGATGGCGAGCGCGCGGCCGCGATCCGCACCGCCGAAGGCGTGGGCGGCGGCTGGATCGCAGAAAAGCCGTTCAAGGGGCATGCGTCTTATCACGCATGGGAAGCCTATTCGCTGTTCCGCAAGCTGGGCGATATCGTCCGCGACTACCTGGACAAGCTGCGCACGGACGATTTGCAGACGTTCGTGAACGTGAGCCTTGCGGAAACGTTTGAAGAGCTGGGCGACAAGGCCGACGCGGGCGCGCTGGAAGCGCGGGCCGAGCATTACGCCGCGCCGGTGCCGATGGGTGGCGTGTACCTGACCGCCGGCATTGACATGCAGATGGATCGCCTGGAATGCGAGGTAGTCGCCTGGGGCGTCGGTGAAGAATCGTGGAGTGTCGATTATCGCGTGCTGTGGGGCGACCCGCTGGCGGGCGAGGTGTGGCAGGAACTGGACGCGCTGTTGGCGTCCACGTACCGCCACGAAAGCGGCCAGGAAATGAGCATTAAGGCCGCGTGCCTGGACACCGGCGGCACGTCCGGTTACACGCAAGCGGCGTACGAATACCTGCGCGGCCGCACCGGTCGCCGGCTGTTCGGCACGAAGGGTTACGCGCCGAGTTTCGGCGAACCAATCGTGGCGAAGGTGCTGCGCAAGCAGTCCGGCCGCAAGGCGCGAAAGGTCGATCTGTTCAAAGTCGCGGCCGACGAGGCAAAGCTAGTCGTGATGCGCCGGCTCGCCGTGGACAAGCCCGGCCCCGGCTACTGTCACGTCCCAGCCGACCGCCCCGACTTGGCGGAGTGGTGCAAGCAAATCACGGCCGAAAAGCTGGTGGTGCGGTACGTGAAGGGGCAGCCGGTGCGCGAGTGGCACAAGCATCCGAAGGCGCGAAACGAAGCGCTGGATTGCCGCGCCCTGGCCCTGGCCGCGCTGAAAATCATGCAGCCGCCGCTGTCCAGGCTGGCGGAGCGCATGCGCGCCGATGACGCGGCGCCGGCAGCGCCCGCCGCGCCGGCGCCGCAGGTCGCGGAAATCCCTGCAATGACCCCGCCGGAAGCGGCGCCCGAAACTACGCGCAAGGCCCGCAAGGCTTCGCGCAAACGCGGAGGATGGGCAACCGGCTGGCGAGGGTAGTAGTGGCGCGCATCGTAAGTGAGACGATTACCGCAGGCGTGAATTTCGGGGCGACCGCATGGCGCGCTGAATTCTCGGGCGCGGAATGGTCCATGCGCATCCTGCTGCGCGGCCCTGCGGCGTACGGGATGGATGCGGAGCGCGATGCGGCGCGGCACGTGTGGAGCGTGAGCGCCGCTGAAACGGCCGAGTGGATTCCCGGCGAATACGCGTACCAGGTGCGCGCGTACGCCGGGGATGAAGCGCACGTTGTCGAGGAAGGCCGCACGCGGATCATCGCTGATTTCGCGGCCCTGCCCGAAGGCCACGACCCCCGCAGCGAGAACCGGCGCGCGCTGGACGCGATCAATGCCGTCCTCGCGAAGCGCGCGACCCTGGATCAAGAGCGCTACCGGATCAACAACCGCGAGCTTTACCGCATGTCGGTTGCCGATCTGCTGCGCCTGCGCGCGCATTTCGTGCGGCTGGTGCGCGCCGAAGAGCGGCAGGTGAAGGGCGGCCGCACGTCCTGGCTGCAAGTCAAGTTCACTACCCGGTAAGCACATGGCGATTTTCGGATTCGGCCGCAAGCGCGGCGCAACCCTGGACGTTTCGCGCGGCAAGCTGCGCGGGAGTGCACTGGCGGAAGCCATCGCGGCCGTGTGGGAGCCGAAGCGCGCGACGCAAGCGGACGCGGTGCGCAACCGTGGCCGCATCATCGGCCGCGACGCGGCGCGCATGCTGATGGCGTCGGGCGAGTCGGGCCGGCTTACGGCCGACTGGCCGACCACGCCGGTGCCTGCTGATTGGATCGTCGCGAGGTATCAGCGCGCGCTTGTGGCGCGCTCGCGCGAGCAGGCGGCGAACAGCGACACCATGAAGGCGTTTCTGCGGCAGGTGCGTCTGCACGTTGTCGGCAGCACCGGCCTGCGCCTGCATTCGCAGGTTGTGCTGCCGGACGGAACGCCGGACGCCGCCGCGCGCGAGGCCATCGAAACGTGGTGGGATGAATGGGGCCGCGCCGAGAACTGCGACGTTACCGGTCAACTGTCCTGGTGGCGCATGCAGGGGCTTGCGGTCGAGACGGCCGCACGCGACGGCGAATTTTTCGTGCGCGAAATCGTCGGCGACGATGCCGGCCCGATGGGATACGCGCTGCAAATGCTGGACCCGGCGCGCTGCCCCGTCGAACTGAGCCGCGACGGCCTGGAAGGCGGCCGGTTCATCCGCCAGGGAATCGAGTTCACGAAGTACGGCAAGCCCGTTGCCTATTACTTCCAGGTCGATGACCGCAACGGCGCGGCCGCGTACACGTACGGCGGCAACACGTTTGAGCGAATCCCGGCCGAAGAAATCATTCACGGGTTCGTTCCCGAGTTCGTCGGCCAGAAGCGCGGCTTGCCCTGGGCGTCCACCGGCCTGTATCGCGCCAAGCATGTGCAGGCCGGCGAAGATGCCGCCGTGGTGAACATGCGCATGGGCGCGTCGAAGATGGGATTCATCGAGTTCGAGGACGGCCACGGCGACGAACTGGAAGAGGGCGACGATCTGGAAATCGACGCCGAACCCGGCGCGTTCCCGGTCCTGCCGGCCGGCGCGAAGTTGAACAAGTTCGATCCGACCTACCCGAGCGGCGAGCTTGTGCCGTTCGTGAAGCTGATGGATCGCAAATTCGCGGCAGGTGCGGGCGTGAGCTATCACGCGCTCACGCAAGACCTGACCGACGTGAATTTTTCCAGCATCCGACAGGGCGAGCTTGACGCACGCGAGGGGTACAAAGAGCGCCAGGGCTGGCTGCGCGACGCGCTGTGCGATCGCGTGTTCCGCCGCGCGCTGCCCCTGGCGCTGCTGCGCGGGCTGGTGCGCCTGCCGGGCGGCGGCCGCCTGTCCGCCGGCCGCACTGGCGAATACCTGCGCGCCATCTGGCAGGGCCGCCGCTGGGCCTGGATTGATCCGCGCGCCGATGTTGACGCGGCTACGGGCTGGAAGAACGCCCTGTTGGCTTCGCCGTCGTCACTGATTCGGGAAGAAGGCCGCGACCCGGATGAGGTTTTCAAGGAAATCGCCGCAGACATTAAGGCGATGCAGGCGGAGGGTATCCCGCTGGAAGTCATCGCCGCCAGCTACGGACAGAAACAGGTGCCGCAGGCCAAACCCGAACCGAAGAGCGAGAAGCAATGAGCGGAAAAGTGAAACACCGCGCGGCGGATGTACTGCTGCGCGAGCTTGGCGGCAAGCAACAGCTGCGCGCCGCCGAGATCGAGAGCGTGGACGCGGAGGCGCGCACCGCAACCCTGGCGTTTTCCAGCGAATACGCCGTGCAACGCTGGTACGGCTGGGAAATCCTGTCACACGCCGAAGGCGCCTGCGATCTGTCCCGCCTGAACAACGGCGGCGCGCTGCTGTGCGACCACGAATGGAGGGATCAGCGCGGCGTTATCGAATCGGCATGGATTGACCCGAGCGAGCGGCGCGGCCGCGCGACCGTGCGTTACTCGCGCACCGCTGCCGGCGAAGAGCTTTTCACCGACGTACAGGACGGTATCAAGCGGCACGTGTCCGTTGGCTACGTGGTCCTGGAAATGGAAAAGACCGGCGAGCGCGACGGCGAACCGATTTACACCGTGACCCGCTGGCGCCCGCACGAAATCAGTCACGTGGCCGTGCCGGCTGATCCGACTGTCGGCGTGGGGCGTTCTGCGGAAATCCCTGCAATGGAGCGGGATACCGCGCGCACGGAAACTGACGATGCGGCGCAATCCTGCGCCGGCTACGAAGCGAAGGAAGAAAGCGAAACTATGAACACCAAGACCCTGCGCAATGCAGCCGGTGATCTGGTGCGTGCGATGGTGGACGAATCGGGCAACATCACCGAAGTCCTGGAAACCATCGAGCGCGCCAGCGATGCGCCGTCGCAGCGCAACGCGCCGAGCAACGGCGACGCCGAGCGTGCCCGCGTGCGCGAGCTGACCGACATTGCCAATCAGTTCGGCCGCAACCTGGAAAACGCCCAGGACATGCTGACCACCGCCCTGCGCGACGGACACAGCCCCGAGCAGTTTTCCCGTTCCCTGCTGACCGCGATGAACGAGCGCGCGACCCGTCCGCTGTCCGAACAGCTGCGCGGCTGCGATATCGGCATGAGCGAGCGCGACCTGGGCCGTTACTCGCTGGTGCGTGCCGTGCGCGCGCTGCTGGAACCGGGCGACCGCAAGGCGCAGAAGGAAGCGGCTTTCGAGTTCGAGGCGTCCGAAGCTGCGCGTAAGAATCAGGCGCACAGTTCCGACCGTTTCGTGATCCCGACCGACGTGCTGCGCCATGCAGTCGGCGGCGGCATGTTCGGCATGCGCGCCCCGATGAGTACCGGCAAGACCAGTGGCGCCGCTACCGGTGGCTACCTGGTGGCGACCGAACTGCAACCGGGCAGCTTCATCGACATCCTGCGCAACAGCACCACCATCATGCGGCGCGGCCGCGTCCTGGGCGGACTGGTGGGCAACGTCGATATCCCGAAGAAGCTGCGCGGCACCCAGGGTTACTGGCTGAACGGCGAGGACACCGACGCGGAAGAAACCGGCATCGAGCTTGGGCAGGTTCTGCTGTCGCCCAAGACCGTCGCGGCGTACACCGAAGTGACCCGCAAGATGCTCCAGCAGTCGAGCCTGGATATCGAGGCCATGCTGCGCGAGGATCTTGCGCAGTCGCAGGGCCTGACCATCGACGCCGCCGGCTACTACGGCACCGGCGCCAACGGCCAGCCGCTGGGCATCGCGAACCTGTCGGGCATTTCCGCCGTCGAGTTCGCCGGCAAGTATCCGACCTATGCCGAACTGGTGCAGATGGAAACCGAAGTTGGCAGCGACAATGCCCTGGTCGATGGCTTCGCCTACGCCGGTTCGGCCACCCTGCGCGGCCACGCCAAGACCACCGTGAAGTTCGCGGGCGGCGATACCCCGATGTGGGAGCCGGGCAACAGCCTGAACGGCTACAGCGCCGAAATCACCAATCAGGTTGCGGACGGTGATGTGTTCTTCGCGAACTACGCCGACCTGCTGATCGGCCTGTGGGGCGGCCTTGAGCTGACCGTGGACCCGTACACGCACAGCCGTAAGGGTCGCATCCGCATCACCACGTTCCAGGATGTGGATTTCGCCCACCGTCGTGCGCAGTCGTTCTGCCTGGGCCGCAAGGCGGCCGCACAGGGCGGCTAAGTGAAGCGAAAGCCGGCCGCCTAGCGCGGCCGGCTTCCCCTGGGGATGATGATGAACGAGACACCCAAGACCTATGCCATGCGCGTGACGCGCCCCATGTTCGTTGCGGGCGAGTACGTCACCGATGGCGATACCATCTATGTGACGCGCGGCGTCGCGCGTGAGCTTGTGCTGACCCGTCGCGCCGAGTTCAAGGACGAGGCCGCCGAGCCGGACAACGTGAACGGCGCGCCCGCGCACGAAGTCGCCCAGGCGAAGGCCGAGCCGGACCCGACACCCGCGCCGCCCAAGGTGGGCCGGCGCCAGCGCAACCGCGCCTGACGTGGCTGCGCGCAACTGGGAGAACATCGCCGACTTCCTGGACCCCCAGGAATTCGGCGACCTTGCGACGTTCACCCGTAAGGGCGTGGTGATCGCGCGCGACGTGCCGGGCATCTTCGATGATCCCACGTTGAGCGCGGAGTCGGGCGAGTACATAGCGAACGTTTCACAGCCGCGATTCACGGCCGAGCTTGCGCGCGTGGCGCATCTGAAAAAGAACGACGAATGCACCATCGCGGGCGACGCATTCATGCTGGACCACGATCCGCAGAGTGACGGGACCGGCATGGCGATCCTGTCCCTGTCGCGCGATTACGGCTGATGGCTGGCGGGCTGCTGGTTGAGGTTGACGCGCGGCAGGTCGGCGCCCTGGCGGACGAACTGGGCGCGACTGAGGCGCAGCTAGAGGCCGCATTGAAGTCGGCCTATGGGCGCATGGCCCGATGGCTGCGCACGCGCGCTGTGCGCGGCCTGTCGGCGCACCTGGGCGTGCAGCAGAAAATCCTGCGCGGCCGCATTCGCACGTTCCGTTTGCAGGGCGGCGTATCCACGGGCGGCGACGGCGCGAAAGTGTGGTTTGGCCTGCAACCCATTTCACTGATGCGGCTCGGCGCGCGGCAAACCGCGCAGGGCGTCCGCGCTGGCGGGCGCATGTACCCCGGCGCGTTCATCGCAACCGTGAACGGCCGGCGCGGCGTTTACCGTCGCGTGGGAAAGGAGCGCGTGCCGCTGGAAGCGGTGACGCTGGACATTTCAGACAAGGCGTTGACGTACGTTGAAGATGAGTTGATCGGCACGGCCGAGTTCGACGCGCAGTTGCAGAAATTCATTGAGCATGAAATCAGATGGCGCACACGCTTACTGAGGTAACGCTAGAGGCGATGCAGGAAGCCATTGCGCGCGAAATCGCCGCGCAGTTCCCGGCATTCGCCACGGTCGAATTTGACCGTGAGGACGAGGACGAAAAGCTGCCGCTTCCCGCGTGCCTGCTGTCGTTTGTGGAAGCCGAGCCGTGGCAGGATGGCGATGCCGGCACGGGGCAATGGCCGGCGCTCGCGCGGTTTGAGGCGCGCGTGATCTACAACCGGCGCAAGACCGGCGCCACGCCGGTGAAGTTCGCCGCCGTCGCCCTGGCGTCGTGGCTGAACCTGCGCCGCTTCCGTGGCATCTACACCGACCCGGCCCAGGTGATCGAATGCGGCCCGGATGCGTTCCGCGAGGAAGTCGAGAAGTGGGCCACGTGGCGCGTCGAGTTCGTGATGCCGGCGATGTTCGGCGAATCGGCGTGGCGGGATGGTGCGCCGATTGACCCCGATCCGCGCTATTCGTTCGCGCCAGCGGTGGGCGAGGACAACGGCGACGCGTACGCGCCGCTGCTGCCGGCCGTCCCTGGCGAAGATGGCGCGTGCTATTGCGGCGGAGGGCGGCATGTCGGCGGCTGAACATGATCGGATGATCGGCGGGATTGCCGTCGTGGGAACCGTGTGCGAACTGGACGCCGCCGCTGCACGCGTGCGCGTCGAGTGCAATGGAAATGTGACGGACTGGCTGCCCTGGATCGAGCGCCGGGCGGGCGCTGGTGCGCGGACCTGGAATCCGCCGCGCCTTGACGAGCAGGTTCTAGTCGTGTCGCCGTGCGGAAACATGGCCCTGGGCGTAGTGGTCGGCAGCATCTATCAAGACGCATACCCGGCGCCCGCCGACAGCGAGGGCGTGGACCGCACCGTTTACGCGGACGGCACCACGGTCGAGTATGACCACGCGGCAAACCGGCTGACCGTGGATGCCGGCACCGCGTCCGTCGTGATCCGCTGCAACACGGCGACCGTCGAGGCGGCGGAGTCCGTGCGAATCGACACGCCCGAGGCGACGTTTACCGGCGATGTGAAGGTGACGGGCGAGGCGACATTTTCCGCTGACGTTAAGGTATCCGGCGAGGTGCGCGCGAACGGCGAGGTTTACAGCGGCAGCATCGCGTTGACCACGCACAAGCACACGTCGGCCGCGTCCGGTAGCCCGACCAGTCCGCCGACGCCGTAGCGGAAGAGGCTGCAAAGGAAAGTCCCAGGCATGCGCGTGATACTCGCGCGCATGCTTGGGATTAGCGGCGAAACGGGGCGGCCGATTGATGGCGTTGACCATCTGCGGCAGTCCGTGACCGACATTCTGCGGACGCCCATCGGCTCGCGAGTGTTGCGGCGTGACTACGGTTCGCGGCTGTTTGAACTGATCGACGCGCCGGCCAATCAGTCGAGCCTGATGGATTTCTACGCGGCCACCGTTGACGCGCTTGCGCGCTGGGAGCCGCGCATGCGCGTGGACAAGGTGAACGCGTCCATGCCCGAGCCTGGGCGGCTGCTGCTGGCCGTTGAGGGCGTGTATCTGCCGGACGGTTCGGCCGTCCGCATTGAAGGTATCGAGGTGCGTTGATGGCTGGTGCGTTCACTGCGGTTGATCTGTCGCGTCTGGCTTCGCCGCCTGCAATCGAAGTCCTGGACCACGAAGCCATCGTTTCGGAGTTGATCGCGGATTTCAGCGCGCGTTACCCGCATTTCACTGCGGCGCTTGCGTCCGAGCCTGTCGTGAAGCTGCTGGAATGCTGCGCGTACCGCGAGGTATTGCAGCGGCAGCGCGTCAACGAAGGCGTGCGGTCCGTGATGCTCGCATACGCGGTCGGCGCCGACCTGGATCACCTTGCCGCGATGTTCGGCGTGGGTCGGCTCACGCTGTCCGAAGCCGTGCCGGAAGATGGCATTGCCGCCGTGATGGAGTCGGATAACGACCTGCGCCGCCGCGTGCAGATGGCACTGGAAGGCGTGAGTACCGCCGGCCCGGCAGGCGCGTACGTATTCCACGCGCTCGGGGCGCATGCGTCGATTCTGGACGCGTCCGTAGCAAGCCCGGCCCCTGGAGAAGTCGTAGTGTCCGTCCTGGCGCGGGACGGTGAGGCGCCGACACCGGAAGCGCTGGCGGCGGTTGAGGCTGCCGTCAACGATGACACCGTGCGGCCGCTTACGGATTTCGTCACTGTGGTGCCGGCGGCGCGGATCGACTACGCCGTTGAGGCTGAAATCGTGACCTACTCCGGCCCCGACACCGACGTAATCATGGCCGAGGCGCGCGCGCGCCTGGACGATTACACCGCCGCCACCGGCCGCCTGGGCCGCGCCGTCACGCTGTCCGGCATCTACGCGGCCCTGCACGCGGAAGGCGTGCAACGCGTTGTCCTGTCGCAGCCGGTGGCCGATATCTTCGCCGCGCCGCATGAGGCGCCGCGCTGCACCGCCGTCACGCTGACGCATGGGGGCAGCGTGTGACGGACAGCATTCTGCCGCCGAACGCGACCGCGCTAGAGCGCGCGCTAGATGACGTGATGGGGTCGCGCCCGATCCCGGTGCCGGTGCGCGACGTGTGGGATGCCTGGACGTGTCCCGCCCCGCTGCTGCCGTGGCTGGCGTGGGCGTTGAGCGTGGACAACTGGGACCCGGAATGGGGCGAGCAGAAGAAGCGCGGCACCATCGCCGCATCCGTCGCCGTTCACCGCGCGAAGGGCACGCCGGACGCAATGCGCCGCGCCCTGGCGGCCCTGGGCCTGCGCCTGGAAATCGTGGAGTGGTGGCAAGAGACGCCGCGCGGCGATCCGTACACGTTCCGCATCGCCGTGACCGTGATCGACGGCACCGCGCAGCAGGCGGAGATGCGGCGAATCCTGGAAGTGGTCGAGGCGGCAAAAAATCTGCGCTCGCACCTGAGTTCGATTGACGTTGCGGTCGAGTCGAACAGCGCTTTTTACATGGCCGGTGTGACTGGCATCGGCAACGAAATCACTGTTTACCCGGAGCTTTGAAGTGGCTGCTACCTATCGCACCATCCTGACCGAACGCGGCATGCAAATCATCGCGGAAGCCGGTGCCGAGCAACGCACCGTCGAGCTTTCGCATATGGCTGTAGGTGATGGCAACGGCCACCAAGTTACGCCGAAGCCTTCGCAGCGCTCGCTTTACCGCGAGCGGTACCGCGCGACCGTCAACGAATTGAAGGTTTCCGACGATGATCCGACGCTGTTTGTAGCGGAATTGGTTGTGCCGGCTGATATCGGCGGCTTCACCATCCGCGAAGTCGGAATCTACACGGACGAGGGCGAGCTGTTCGCCATCGCGAACGTGCCCGACGCGTACAAGCCGAACGTGACGGAAGGCGCCTACGGCGATACCGTCGTGCGCATGGTCCTGCGCGTGGCGAACGCCAGCGTTGTGACCGTGAACGTTGACCCTAACGTAGCGGTTGCTACGCGCACATGGGTCGCGAACAACGTCACCGCCGGCAGCCTGATCCCTGGCGGGCTGGCAACGCAAATTCTCGCGAAGCGCTCCAACGCGAATGGCGATGTGGAGTGGGTGGACCCGACTGCCGGCTGGACGGTGATCGTGTTTTCGCGCGAGGAAACGCAGACGCTGGCCGAGTCGCAAACCGTGGTCGATTTGGCGAACATCACTGCGGACGGCGCGGCCGTGTATATCGACGGGAAGCGACTGCGCGCCGATGGATTCTCGCAGACTGGCGACGCGCAAATCACGCTGGCGCAGAGCTACCCGGCCGGCACGGAAATCACCGTGGTGCAGAACGAGGAAGCCGGCCAGACTGACGCGCTCATGCGTGCGCGCAACCTTGGCGACCTGCCGGACAAGGCCGCCGCGCGAGCGAACCTGGGCCTGCCGAACTGGATTCCCACGGTCGAAATCGCGTGGGCGCAGCTGACGAACGTGCCGGCCCAGGCCGCGCGCTGGCCGACCTGGGGCGAAGTCGCTGACAAGCCGGAAGCGTTCATGCCGGCCGCGCATGAACAGGACTGGGCCACGATCACGAGCAAGCCGGAGACGGCGACGCGCTGGCCCGCGTGGAGCGAAGTCACGAACAAGCCGGCCGTATTCACCCCGGCGGATCACTTGCATTCGGCAAGCGATATTGCCAGCGGCACGCTGGACGATGCGCGGCTGCCGTCGGAAATGAGCGGCAAGACGTTCCTGCAAGGCTGCACGATCAAGGGAAACCTTGGACTCGGCTCGCAGGCAATCTATCTGTACGAGCAGAGCAACGACGGCAGCCTTGGCGTTCGTGTTGGCCCCAGCGGTGGGCCGCACGGCTGGTTTTCGTTCTATGCGGACGGAAGGTTTGCCGCGCAGAACAATGGCGCCGCCTTTGGCGGAACCGTCTATGCAAGCGGCGGCTTTCAGTATGGCTCATCCATTCGGCTGAAGAACGTCGAAGGCCCCAGCCCCTACGGGCTGGCGGAAGTCGAGCGCATCGAAACCGTCGTGGGTCACTATAAGCCGGAGTACAACAGCGACGGCCGGCGCCGCGTGTTCTTTGTCGCGGAGCAGTTGGCAGAAGTCATCCCGGAGGTTGTGGTCGAGGACGGCGCGGAGTTCGGCGACGAGCGCGTTCCGGCGGTCCTGGTTGACCAGTTGATGCCCGTCGCGTTCGCTGCGATTCGTGAGCTTGCCGCCGAAGTGCGCGCGCTGCGCGCCGAAGTCGAAGCTGTGCGCGGCCAGGGGGCGGCGTAATGTCCGGGTTCTTTTCAAACGGCGTTGACCTGGACAACCTGTTTTCGCCGTACCGGTCGGGGACGAAGGCGGGAAACACCGGATTCCGCCGCAGCGATGGCTACGATCTGGCCCAGCTGTATCAGCCGCGTGGCAGCACAACCAAGCGTGCGAACGTGGGCTTCCGCCTGTCCGATGGGCGCGACCTGTCGGAGCTTTTCGAGGCGAAGGGCGCGGCCCTGGTGGCGCTCGCATTCAACGGCAATAGTTACACCGCAGCCGGTCGGCCGCGAAATAACAACACCGTGGCCGAAGCGGAATTGCAGCTGATTTTCAAGGCGGACGGAAACTGGGAAATTGTCCGCTACGTGTCGCAGACCACGGGCGCGCAATCGCTGGCGAACGGATCGTGGCGAAATGCCGGCGGCAGTTCCGGCGAATACAAGGTGCAGTTCATCGTATCGACGGGCGGAGAGTTCCCCGGATCGCTGGGATTGAACAATCAGGCGAGTTCGGCGCAGCCCCTGGGATCGCAGCGCATGTGCGCGGTATCGATTGGCGGCAGCGATAGGGTTCCGCGCTCCGCCTGGGCTGACGTGACGGCTCGACTGACCGGCCCCCAGGGGCAAACAGTCGATTCAAAGCTGCGGTTCACCGTGTCTGCCGTGGCCGAACTGTGAGGAAATCGCTGCAATGGGACGCTACCCGCTGAGGGGCGACCATTGCAGCGATTCCAACCAACCCGGATCGCTTCCACGTGAGTACCGATTTCCTGCACGGCGTTGAGGTTGTCGAAATCGACACCGGCGCCCGCCCCATCGCGGTTGCCGCATCGTCCATTATCGGCATCGTGGGCACCGCCCCGCGCGCCGATGAAGCGGCGTTCCCGCTGAACACCCCCGTACTGCTGGCGAATTCGCGGCAGCTGGCCGCAAAGCTGGTGGCGAGCGATGGCGAAGATGACGGCACCTTGCCGGGTGCCGTTGATTCCATCCTTGACCAAGCGGGCGCCGTCATCGTCGTCATTCGCGTGCCGAAGGGCGAAACCGACGCGGCGACCCTGGCGAACGTCATTGGCGGCGTTGATGCCGTCACCGGCGATTACCTGGGCGTGCATGCCCTGTGCGCCGCCGAGTCCGTCACCGGCTACAAGCCGCGCATTCTGATCGCGCCGGGTTTCACCCACCAACGGCCCGTCAACCCCGACGATTCCGACGAATTCCTGCGGAACCCGGTGGTGGCCGAACTGGAAGGCATCGCCGAACGTCTGCGCGCTGTCATCATCCAGGACGGCCCGAACACCACGGATGCCGATGCCGTGGCCGTGGCCGGCGACAGCGGTTCGCGCCGCGTGTACGTGGTGGACCCGTTCGTCAAGAAGCTGGACGGCGAAACGTTCGTCAACGTACCGGCGTCCCCGGCGGTGGCGGGCCTGATCGCGCGCACGGACAACGAGGTCGGTTTTTGGGCCTCGCCGTCCAATCGCCCCATCTACGGCATCGTCGGCACTGCCCGTCCGGTTGACTTCGCCCTTGGCGATACGACCTGCCGCGCAAACCTGCTGAACGCGAAGAACGTGGCGACCATCATCCGGCAGGACGGTTTCCGCCTGTGGGGCAATCGCACGCTGTCCAGCGATCCCAAGTGGGCGTTCCTGTGCGTGGTGCGCACCGCCGATATCATCGCGGACAGCCTGCAAGCGGCGCACCTGTGGGCAGTGGATCGCGGCATCACCCGCACGTATGCCGAGGACGTGCGCGATGGCGTCAATGCCTTCCTGCGCGACCTGCGCAACCGTGGCGCGATCCTGGGCGGTTCCTGCTGGCTGGACCCCGAACTGAACAGCGCCGCGAACATTCAGAGCGGAAAGATTGCCTGGGATTTCGACTTCACCCCCGTGTACCCGGCCGAACGTCTTTCGTTCCGTTCGCACATGGTTGACGACTACATTTCGGAGATTTTCTAAGCCATGCGCTACGTCCGCAAGAATATCAATGCGTTCCTGGACGGCAAGGGCTACGCCGGCCGCATCGAGGATTTCAACCCGCCGAAGCTGGCGACCGTCAACGAAGAGTTCCGCGCGGGCGGCATGAACGCCCCGGTGGAAATCGTGATGGGCATGGAGAAGCTGGAAAGTAACTTCGCGCTGGTTTCGTACGATCCCGATGCCATCGCGGCCTGGGGCGTTTCGCAGGGCAACAACGTGCAGTTCACCGTGCGCGAAGCCCTGGAATCCGCCGACGGCGAAGTGACCGCCGTGATCCACAACATGCATGGCCGCGTCAAGGAAGTGGACCAGGGCACCGCCAAGCCCGGCGAGCGCTCCACTATCCGCATCACCCTGGCGCTGTCGTACTACAAGCTGACCCACGGCGCGCGCATGCTGCACGAAATCGACGTGCCGAACATGACGCACGTGAGCAACGGCATCGACGTGCTGGCGCCTGTCCGCGCCGCCCTGGGCATCTGATCCATCGCGGGGCCGCTAGGCGGCGGCCCCGCTTCACCACGAAGGGAATTCCATGAGCAAGAAGAAGCCTGCCGATTTCGTCACGATGGACGGCGCCGCCGCGCACGTCGAGCTTTCCCGCGAATACACGTTCGACGGGATCAAGCATAACCGCGTCACCATGCGCGAGCCGACCGTCGGCGATATCGAGGACTACAACCGCCGCCAGGGCAGCGACACGCAGAAGGAAATCGACACCTTCGCGAACCTGTGCAGCCTGACCCCGGACAACATCCGCGCGATGAGCCTGCGCGACTACACCCGTTTGCAGGAAGCCTATCGGCTTTTTATGGACTGACCCCGGACGAACTGAGGACGGGGGCGCTCGCCCTGGCCCATCATACGGGCTGGGGGCTGGCGGAGATATTCGCTTTGCCTGTGTCCCGTTTCATTTGGTGGATTGAAGGATTGCCGAAAGATGGCGGCTAAGACACTTAAGGCGAGTATCGTAATCGGCGGTGCGGTGGCGCAGTCCATGCGCACCGCCATCGCTGAGGCGCGCGGCGGATTCCGCACCATCGGCACCGCGATCACGGATGCGGAGCGCCGGCAGAAGCTGCTATCCAACAGCATTCAGACGTTCGGCCGCCAGGGCCGGAATGTGTCGCGCATGCGCGAGGAATACGCGCAGCTGACGCGGCAGGTGGATCGCCTGCGCGTCGTGCAAGCGAGCGTGGCGGATATCGAGGCGCGGCAGGCCGCGAACGCCGCAGCGCGGTCGAAGTATGGCGCGGAACTGCGCACTGCCGCTTTCGGCTTCGCGGCCACCGCTGGCGCCGTCCTTGCGCCGGTGAAGATGGCCGCCGATTTCGAATCGGCGATGCTGGGCGTTGCGAAGCAGCTGGACGGCGCGCGCGACGATGCCGGTAAGCTGACGCCGAAGTTCTACGAAATGCAGGCCAGCGTTCGCGGCCTGGGCCGCGAGCTTCCCATTGCGACGAACGAGATTGCGGACATGGTGGCCGCAGGCTTGCGCATGGGCGTTGCCGGCGACGAAATCATCGGGTTCACCCGCACCGCCGCGAAGATGGCGGACGCGTTTGAACTGCCGGCCGGCAAGCTGGCGGATGACATGGGCAAGATTGCCGGCCTGTTCCACATTCCGGTAACGGAAATCGAAGGGCTGGCCGACGCGATCAACTACCTGGATGACAACGCGCTGTCGGCCGGCGGCGATATCATCGACGTGATGCGCCGAATTGGCGGTATGGCGAAGGCTGTCAACATGCCTGCGCAGGAAGCGGCCGCGCTCGGCTCCACGTTCCTGACGATGGGCAGCAGCGCCGAAGTCGCGGGCACCGCAACGAACGCGCTCATGCGCATCCTGGGCGCGGCGTCCACGCAGTCGAAGCGCGTGCAGAACGGCATCCGTGGCATCGGGCTTTCGGTCGAAGAGTTGCAGGCCGGCATGCAGACGGATGCAACCGGCACCATCCTGAAAGTCCTGGATCGCCTGAACAGCCTGAGCGGTGAAAAGCGCCTTGTTGCCGCGTCGCAGATTTTCGGCGCGGAGTACGGCGACGACGTGGCGAAGCTGGCAACGGGCGCGGAAGAGTACCGCCGGCAGCTTGCGCTTGTCGCGAGCGAGGGCGCAAAGGGCAGCATGTCGCGCGAGTTCGCCGCGCGCATGCAGACTGCGAACGCGCAGTGGCAGGTTGCAAAGAACCGCATGGGCGAGCTGGGCGGCGTGATTGGTAGCGCGCTGCTGCCGCAGGTGAATCAGTTGCTTGCCGCTGTCGGCCCGATGGTGACGCGCGTTGCCGGCTGGATCGAGAAGAACCCGCAGCTTGTTCGCGGCGTGGCCGCAACCGCGCTGGCGGTGGCTGGCCTGAACGTCGCGGTGAGGGGCGCCATGTACGGCTTTACCGTGCTGCGCGGCCCGGTGCTGGCCGTGGTGAACGTGTGGCGCAAGTTCCAGGCGGGGCAGGCGCTGGCCGCAATGGGCAGGTTCGGCCCGGTGGCCGCGCGTTCCGCGATGTGGATTGGCCGAATCGGCGCGGCAATCGCCGGCATCGGCACCGGCCCTATCGCCCTGGCTGCGGCCGCGCTCACTGCCGTGGCGCTGGTGGTGCGCAAATACTGGCAGCCGATCAAGGCGTTTCTTGGCGGCGTGTTCGACGGCCTGCGCGATGCGGTCGGTCCCGTCATGGCCGAAGTGCAAGCCGCGTTTGCGCCGATCATGCCGCAGCTTGCCGAGGTCGGCGCGCTGCTGGGCAAGGTGTGGAACTGGTTTGTGGAACTGCTGGCCCCCGTCAACATGGCTGACGAAGAGTTGAAGGGGATCGCGGACACCGGCCGGCAGGTCGGGCACGTGCTGGGCGCCATGCTGATGAGTACCGCGCGCATGCTCGGCACCGTTATCGGCCTGATCGCCAAGATGCACGACAAGTTTCAGGCGGCGGCCAAGATGGTCGGCTCCGGCATCGGCGCCGTGGCGGGCTTCCTGGGCCTGGGCAATGCTGTGCCGCAGGCTGTGCCGGCCGGTGCGGTGCCGAAGCCCGCGCCCGCCAGCGTTTCGGCCGCTGGACGTGCTGGCGCACGCGCTGGCGCCCCGGTGGTGCAGGATTCGTCGCAACACACGTACAACATCACGCAGCTGCCGGGCGAGTCGGCGGAAGAGCTTGCGCGCCGGATCGAAGCGGAGCGGCGCCGCGCTGCCGCCGCGCAGCGGCGCGGCAGCCTCACGGACGGAGTGAACTAAGTGGATAGGCAAACGGCTTCCGGCATTACTGACCTGCTGCTGTCGGGGCGCGGCCGGATGGATTCCGGCGCGTCCCCGGTGCTGCTGATGCTGGGCGACTTCAAGTTTTCGCTGAACACCGCCGTGTTCCAGGAGGCGCAGCGCTCAACGAACTACCGGTGGCGCGCACAGGAACGCATCGGGCACATGGATGCGATGCAGTACACCGGTCCCGGTGATGATCGGCTCACGCTGCCGGGCGTGCTGCTGCCCGAGTTCAAGGGGGACAGCTATTACCTGGACCTGCTGCGGCAGATGGCGCAGGCGGGCGTTCCGTACCGCTTGCTTTCCAGTACCGGCGCGGTGCTGGGGAATTGGGTGATTGAGGATATCGACACGACGGAATCCGTGTATCGCCCGTGGGGCACTGCGGCGCGGTATGACTTCACGATTCGACTGCGGAGGCATTCGGCATGAGCCGCACCTATGTTGCGCGGGATGGCGACATGATCGACGCGGTGGCCGCCAGCTACTATGGCGACACCGCGCCGGAAACCCTGCGCCGCGTCCTGGACGCGAACCCTGGCCTTGCCGCCATCGGCCCCAGGCTGCCGGCCGGAACGCGCATTGAACTGCCCGACATTCCGAAGCCGGCCACCGTGACGGAGGGCGTGCGCCTGTGGTGAGTAGCTTCGCCCCGTCGTTCCGCATCGTCGCGAACAGCGCCGACATTACGGACCGGATCAAGGACCGCGTGCGCAGCATTCGGCTGGTGGACGAAACCGGCGTCACAACCGACACGCTGGAAATCACGCTCGCCGACCACGTTGCGGATGCGCGGATTGCGGTGCCGGATACTGGCGCCGAGCTTGATGTTTCGCTCGGGTACGGCGACAGCCTGACGCGCATGGGCCTGTTCGTGGTCGATGAAGTCGAGTTGTCCGGCTACCCGCAAGCCGTGGTGATCCGTGCGCGCGCTGCGCCGCAGGATGCGAGTAGCGGCGGCAAGGTGCACCTACAGTCGCAGAAGGTGCGCAGCTGGAAGAAGGGCACCACGATCCGGCAGATGGTCGAAACCATCGCGGCAGAGCATGGGCTGTTGCCGGCCGTCGCTGCGGACCTGGGCGCAATCGCGCTGCCGCATATTGACCAACACCACGAAAGCGACATGAACATGCTGCACCGGCTCGCGAAGCGTTACGACGCAATCGCGAAGCCCGCAGGCGGCCGGCTTGTGTTCGCGAAGCGCGGCGCGTCCGAAAGCACGCGCGGCCAGGGCATGCCGCGCGTAACATTCACGCCGGCCGACGGCAGCGACTACCGCGTAACCCTGGCGACGCGCGACAGCGCAGGAACGGCGGTGGCCTACTATCGCGACATTGCCCGCGCGAAGGCCAAGCATGTGACGGTCGGCAGCGGCGAGCCTGTGGTCAAGCTGCGCATGACGTACGCCGACCGCGTGAGCGCCGAGAACGCGGCGAAGGCCGAGCAACGGAAGCGGGCGCGCAGCGAGCGAACCATGTCCTACACGTTCCCAGGGCGGCCCGACGTGGTGGCCGAGGGCATCGCCGTCATGGACGGGTTCCGCCCTGGCGTGGACGGCGAATGGCTCATCACGCGCGCCGAACATTACATGGGGCCGGACGGCTACCGCTGCACCATTGAGTGCGAGGCGCCGAACAGCGATGCCCGCGTGTCCGGTTCCGTGGGCGGCGTGGAAGAGGGCGACACCCCGGCCGTGCTGCTGGGCGGCGGTTGACCCTGGCCGGGGCAGGGGGCAGCATGGGGACGGGCCGCGCAACGCGGCCCGATCCGTTTCCAAGCCGCGAAATTTGTTGGTACGCGTGACGGTACCGATTGCGGGAGTCGGCTGGAAAGCCCAGTAAAATCAGACGGTTAACCCGCGTATGCTGCTGATGATCGACAACTACGACAGCTTCACCTTCAACCTCGTGCAGTACCTGCAGGCGCTGGGGGCGGAGGTGAAGGTGGTGCGCAACGACGCCATGAGCGTCGACCAGATCCGGAAGCTGGCGCCGGA
>Ga0065721_10004120_pt1 | contig 41118 bp, 37 predicted proteins | sample Mesricmetagenome_FD_59108 | JGI IMG/M metagenome (GOLD analysis project Ga0065721, IMG submission 59108) | Mesophilic microbial community from rice straw/compost enrichment Sample: eDNA_1 v2 (version 2) | ecosystem: Engineered > Solid waste > Grass > Composting > Bioreactor | place: USA: Davis... | reverse complement strand
CGCCCGCCGCGACGCGGTCCGAGCTCGCGGCCGTCGCGGGCGGCCTCCCGTCGCGAGTGCTCGCCGCGGTCGCCGACCGCGCCGTCTTCGCGCCCGAGCAGGCCGACCCGTCCGATGCCGACCGCGTGTGGGATGCGGTGGGCGACCTGCGTGCGTCCCTCGATCTGGGGCTCACCCGGCGCCAGCGACTTCGTGCTCTCGTCTCCCTCCGATCCCTCGGTGCCTATAGTGTTCGGAGTCTGCTGGGCCGAGAGGGGAGGGACCGATGAACTGCACCGCGTGCGGCACCGCGCTCCCCGGTGGTGCCCTGTTCTGCCCGGAGTGCGGTCGACCCGTCGACTTCACGGGCTTCGCCCCGACGCCGCGCGTCTCGGTGCCGGCGTCGGCCCCCGCCGCGGCGTCCGAGGCGGCGTCTCCGGCATCCTCGTCCGCGGCGTCGTCCGCGTGGACGGCGGCCGCCCTCGTCGCGTCGCCGCCGGCGCCCGTGCGGTTCAGCGAGGCCGAGTTCACCTGCCCGCAGTGCGGCGAGGCGGTCGACGAGGACGACGTGTTCTGCGGCGAGTGCGGCTTCGTGCTCGGAGTGTCCGAACCGCGGCCGCCGCTGTCGGCGTTCGCGCCGGACCTGTCGGATGCCGCCCCGGTCCGGCCCGAGCCGGAGCCGGTCGCCGAGGTGGAGGAACCCGTCGCGGAAGCGTCGCCTGAACCCGAGCCGGAGCCGGAGCCGGAGCCCGATCCCGTCGTGGCGGTGGAGCCCGAGCCGGAGCCCGAGCCCGTGGTCGCGGTGGAGTCCGAGCCCGAGCCCGTCATCCCGGCCCCCTCGGCCGAGCGCGCGCCGCTGCGCCAGGTTCCCGACCCCTTCCCCTGGGGCAAGGACGACCGCGGCACGATCGACCTCGAGGCGACCCGGATCGTCGCCGGCGCGCTCCCCGAGGAGCGCTTCGTGCTGCAGTTCAGCACCGGCGAGAGCGTCACCGTCTCGGGCGTCGGGCTCATCGGCCGCAATCCCGCGTCGCAGCCGGGGGAGTTCGTCGACCAGCTCGTGACGATCTTCGACGCCGGGAAGTCGGTGTCGAAGACGCACCTCGAGTTCGGCCAGGACAGCGGCAGGTTCTGGGTGAGCGACCGCTACTCGACGAACGGCTCGACGATCCGTCAGCCGGACCAGGAACCCAAGCGATGCGAGCCGGGGCGCCGGTACTTCATCGCGCGCGGCACCCGCGTCGACATCGGCGAGCAGTTCTTCGTCGTGAGCTGACCTCCGCCGCACACGGAGTCCTCCCCGCCCGCCGGGTCGTGCCGCGATCCCCGGATCGGTCCGCGTCAGGCTCGGGCCACCTCGGCGCGCGTCATCGTGGTGGCGTGCTCGAACCGCCACCCGTCCGCATCCCGGTGCCCACGCGCCCGGACGACCCGTCCGCGACGGGCTTCCCGCTCGTCGCGACCGTGGCGCCGATCCTCGTATCGGCCGTGCTCTTCGCCGTGACCGGGTCGACGTTCATGCTCCTCATGGCGGCGTTCTCGCCCGTGATCGCGCTCGCCGGCTACGTCGACGGCCGCCGCCGCCGCCGACGCGCGCGTCGGGAGGCGGCGGCGCGATTCCGGGCGGAACTCGACGCCGCGCGCGACGCCGTGCGTGCCGCGACCGCGGCCGAGTTCGAGCGCCGACGGGGATTCACCCGGCTCGACCCCGCGTGGGGGCCCGCGGATGCCGCCGTCCTCGCCGTCGCGCGCGACGACCTCCCGAGCGGCGTCGAGCTGTCGGGAGTCCCGCGCGCCGACGACGCTCCCGAGCTCGCGAGCCTCCGCCGCGACGCCGCCGTCCTCCGCGGGGCGCCGGTATTGCGGCGGGCGGCGGGCTCGTTCGCCGTCTCCGGTCCCGAGGTCGTCGCGGCCGCGGTCGCCCGCACCCTCGCACTCCGCCTCGCCGCGCGGTTGTCGCCGGCCGAGGCGGCACTCGAGGCGCCCGACGACGAGCCGTGGGTGCGGCTCCTCCCGCACGCGGTGACGACGTCCCCGGCGCGCGCATACCGCTGGCGACTCGCCGAGCGCGACCTCACCATCTCCCGGGGGGCCTCCGCCGAGCCGGGGGCGGAGCTCGTCGACTCCTCCTCCGCCGACGCGACGACACGCGCGACGGCGGCGTCGACGGCTCGCCGCCTCGCCGATGCCGCCCACGCCGCAGGCCTGCGCCCGCCCGGCGCCGGCCTCCCCACGACGGTCCCGCTCGCCGGGCTCCTCGACGGCAGGGATGCGGGTCCCGGGCTCGCGGCCCCGATCGGCGTCGACGCCGACGGCGTGTGCGTGCTCGACCTCGTCGCCGACGGCCCGCACGCGGTCGTGGCCGGGATGACGGGGTCGGGCAAGAGCGAATTGCTCGTCTCCTGGGTGCTCGGGATGGCCGCGGGGCGCTCCGCGGCGGAAGTCTCCTTCGTCCTCGTCGACTTCAAGGGCGGGGCCGCCTTCGCGCCGCTCGCCGCACTCCCGCACGTGCTCGGCATCCTCAGCGACCTCGACGAACGGCTCGCCCGGCGTGCGATCGAGTCGCTCGGAGCGGAGGTGTTGCGGCGCGAGCGCGTTCTCGCCGGGGTCGGCGCGAGGTCGATCGGCGACCTGGCTCCGGGGGTGCTCGCCCGGCTCGTCGTGGTCGTCGACGAGTTCGCGGCACTGCTCGCGGAGCGCTCCGATCTCCACGCGCTCTTCGCCGACCTCGCCGCTCGCGGACGCTCCCTCGGCATCCACCTCGTCGTCTGCACGCAGCGCCCCGCCGGGGTCGTGCGCGACGCCGTGCTCGCCAACATCGCCGTGCGCATCGCGCTCCGGCTCGCCGACCGCGCGGACAGTCTCGGGCTCCTCGGCGACGACGCGGCGGCCCGACTCCCGTCGACGCCGAAGGGCAGGGCGGTCGTGCTCGACGGCTCCGGCGTTCGCCGCACGGTGCAACTCGCCCTCGCCGACCCGGGTGACGTGGCGCGCATCGCGACCGCGACCCCGGCGGTCGACGCGTCCCGGCCGTGGTGCGACCCTCTTCCGGCCGTCGTGCCGCACGCCGGGCTCCCCGCGGTGCGCGGCGGCATCCCGTTCGGACTCCTCGACCTGCCCGCCGAGCAGCGTCAGCCCGTCGCGGTGATCGAACCGCGCGACGGCCACGTGCTCGTGCTCGGCGCTCCCGGCGCGGGGTGCACGACGGCGCTCGCCGCGATCGCGGCAGGGGCGGGCGACACCGCGCTCTGGCTGCCGCGCGACCCCGTCGCCGTGTGGGCCGTGCTCGACGACCTCGCGGCGCTTCCGCGGGACGCGCTCCTGCTCGCCGACGACCTCGACCTCGTGCTCGCGCGGTGCAGCCCCGATCACGCCGTGGAGCTCGCGGACCTCGTCGCCCGCCTGTTGCGCGACGGACCCGGCCGGGGGCTCCGTGTCGCGGCCTCGGCGCGGAGGCTCGCGGGAGGCGTCCACGCCTTCGCTCCGCTGTTCGGCTCCCGCCTCCTGCTGCGCCTGGGCGGTCGCGACGACCACGTGCTCGCGGGCGGCGACGGCGGCTCGTTCGACCCGCGGGCGAACCCCGGCTCGGGCACCTGGAGAGGCGCGACGGTGCAGGTCGCCCTCCCGACGCCCTGCGCCCGTCGGGAAGTTCCTGTCCCCGAGCCGGTGCACGTGCGTCTCGCGCACGACGGGGAACTCGCCGTCGTCGCCGCCCGTCCCGTCGAACTCGCCGCACGATGGGCGGCGGGCGGGGTGCGGGTCCGCCTGCTCGGGGGAGCGGCGGATCGCGACGATCTCGCGGCGGGCGCCGCGGGCGCGGTCGTGCTGGGTGACCCGGACGCCTGGCAGGCCGACTGGGCGGAGCTCGCCCGTGCGCGACGCGACCTGCCGATGGTGTTCCACGGGTGCACGACCGCCGACGTCCGCGCGCTCGGCCGCACCCGCGAGGTGCCGCCGCTCGCGCCGGGGGAGGTGTGGCTGCTCGACGGCGGCCGCGTCCGGCGCGCCACGCTGGAACCCGGGCTCGACGGGCCGGAGACGGGAGTTTAGAGCGTCGAAAGCCGCTTTCACCATTGAATCCGTCGCAGACACGGCTCGGAACGGCGGAAAACGTAAAATCTGTGTGACAGAACGACCGAATAGTTCCGTCTCGCGTCGAGCGTGTGCCAGGATCGATCCACCGAGAGGAGACCGCCATGACCCGTCCGCTTCCCGAGGATCCGCTGATCCGCCGCCTCGTCCAGCAGGCCCGTGCCTCCCAGGTCTCCCGCCGCGCGATGCTCGCCGGTGGCGTCGGAGGCGCGACCGCCCTCGCCCTCGCCGCCTGCGCGCCCGGCACGTCGGGATCCCTGACCCCGGCGACCGACCAGTCGGCGACCGACAAGACGGTCAAGTGGGCGAACTGGCCCGCCTACCTCGACGAGGACGACAACGGCAACTACCCGACCCTCGAGGCGTTCACCGAGGCGACCGGCATCGAGGCCGAGTACCTCGTCGACATCAACGACAACAACGAGTACTACGCGAAGATCCGCGACCAGCTCGCGCTCGGCCAGGACATCGGCGCCGACATCATCACGCTCACCGACTGGATGGCCGGCCGTCTCATCCGCCTCGGCTACACGCAGGAGCTCAACGACGCCAACATCCCCAACAAGAAGAACCTCGTCGCGGAGCTGCGCGACGTCGGCTTCGACCCGGGCCGTAAGCACTCCCTCCCGTGGCAGGGCGGTTTCGCCGGCCTGTGCTGGAACAAGAAGGCCCTCCCGAACGGTCTGAAGACGCTCGACGACCTGTGGGACCCGGCTCTCGCCGGCAAGATCGTCGTGCTCAGCGAGATGCGCGACACGATGGGCCTCATCCTCATGAGCCAGGGCGTCGACATCTCCGGCGACTTCGGCGAGGACGAGTTCAACGCCGCTCTCGAGGTCTTCCGCGAGCAGGTCACGAGCGGCCAGATCGGCGGCGTGCGCGGCAACTCGTACACGCAGGACCTCATCAACGGCGACGCGATCGCCGGCATCGTGTGGTCGGGCGACATCACGCTCGTCAACGGCGAGCTCGACGAGGACCTGTTCGAGTTCGCGCTGCCGGACACCGGCGGCACGCTGTGGAACGACAACTTCATGATCCCGATCGGCTCGCCGCGCAAGGCGAACGCCGAGGCGCTCATCAACCACTACTACGACCCCGAGATCGCGGCGCAGGTCGCCCTCTGGGTGAACTACATCACCCCGGTCGAAGGCGCCAAGGAGGCTGCGCTCGAGATCGATCCCGACGCCGCGGACAACTGGCTCATCTTCCCCGACGAGAAGACCCTCTCGAACGCGAAGACGTTCCGGCCCCTCACGGGCGCGGAGGAGCAGTCGTTCAGCACGGCCTTCCAGGCCGTTCTCGTGGGAGCCTGAGACGAACGCCGGGGTGGCCTCATCGGGGGCCGATCTCGAACTCCAGGCGGTCACGAAGCGCTTCCCGGGCTTCACGGCGATCGAGGAGCTGAACCTCACGATCCCCGCGGGTTCGTTCTTCGCGCTCCTCGGGCCCTCGGGCTGCGGTAAGACCACGACGCTGCGCATCGTCGCGGGCCTGGAAGACCCGTCGACGGGACGCGTGCTCATCGGCGACCAGGACGTGACGCGCACGCCCGCGCACAAGCGGCCCGTCAACACGGTCTTCCAGAGCTACGCCCTCTTCCCGCACATGACGATCCTCGAGAACGTCGCGTTCGGCCTGAAGCGGCGCGGTGAGAAGGATGCCGTGGCGCGTGCGCACGAAGCGCTCCGGATGGTCGAGCTCGACCACGTCTCGGGACGCAAGCCCGCGCAGCTCTCGGGCGGTCAGCAGCAGCGCGTCGCCCTCGCCCGCGCCGTCGTGAACCGTCCCGCGCTCCTGCTCCTCGACGAGCCCCTCGGTGCGCTCGACCTCAAGCTGCGGCGGCAGATGCAGGTCGAGCTCAAGGACATCCAGACGGATGTCGGCATCACCTTCCTCCACGTCACGCACGACCAGGAGGAGGCCATGACGATGGCCGACACGATCGCCGTCATGAACAAGGGCCGGATCGAGCAGCTCGGCGCGCCGGCGGAACTCTACGAGCTCCCGCGCACCGCGTTCGTCGCCAACTTCCTCGGCCAGTCCAACCTGTTCACGGGTCCCGTGGTGTCGTCGAAGGGCGACACGATCGTCGTCGACGTCGCAGGCCGGAAGGTCGCCGTGCCGACGGCGCGCGCGCAGCGCCACGCGGGCGACGTCACGATCGGCGTCCGTCCCGAGAAGCTCCTGCTGCACACGGCCGATCCCGGCCAGACGGCGGGCGTCAACGTGCTCGGTCCCGGTCGCGTGCACGACGTCTCGTTCAGCGGCGTGAGCACGCAGTACCTCGTCGGCATCCCCGGCATCGGCACGGTCTCGGTGTTCGCGCAGAACATGGTGAGCGGCCCCGCCGTCGCCGACGGGGCCGAGGTGTGGGTCACGTGGGGCGTCGAGCACGGCTTCGGCCTCGCCGACGAGCCCGGCGAGGAGCCGCGCTTCGACCCCGACGACGACACGCAGGCGATCGCGGTCGCGCAGCGCAAGCGCATCGAGGCCGAGCTCGAGGAGGCCTGATGGCCTTCGGAGTGTTCGGCGGCGCCCCCGGGGCGCCCGTCGTCGAGGCCGAGCCGGGACGCCGGAGCCCCGTCGCGCTCCTGCTCCTGCTGCCGGGCATCGCCTACCTCGCGCTGTTCTTCGTCGTCCCGTTCGTCTCGCTCGTCATCACGAGCCTCCAGGCGCCCGACCCCTTCGGCGACATCGGTCGCTACGTGGCGGCGTTCCGCTGGGAGAACTACGTCGAGGTGATGACGCGGTACTGGCCGCACATCCTGCGCTCCTTCGGTTACGCCCTCGCCGCGACGGCGCTCGCGCTCGCGATCGGCTACCCGCTCGCCTACTTCATCGGCGTGAAGCTACGGCGGTTCAAGCTGCTCCAGGCGCTCGTGCTCGTGCTCGTCATCGCGCCGTTCTTCATCAGCTTCCTGCTGCGCACCTTCGCGTGGAAGCAGATCCTCTCCGACAACGGGCCGGTCGTGACGGTGCTCCAGTCGCTCACGATCCTCCCGGATGACGCGCGCATCACGGGCACACCGTTCGCCGTCATCTTCGGGCTCGCCTACAACTTCATCCCGTTCATGACGCTCCCGATCTACACCTCTCTCGAGCGGCTCGACGTGCGCTACCTGGAGGCCGGCAGCGACCTGTACTCGAACCCGGTGTCGACGTTCTTCCGCGTGACGCTCCCGTTGTCGATGCCGGGCGTCATCTCGGGAACGCTGCTCACGTTCATCCCCGCGTCGGGCGACTACATCAACGCGAGTTCCGAGTTCCTCGGCAGCGCCGAGACGGCGATGATCGGCAACGTCATCGAGGCGAACTTCCTGAAGATCGAGAACTATCCCGTCGCGGCGTCGCTGTCGATCATCCTCATGACCGCCATCCTCCTGCTCGTCGCGGCGTACGTGCGCCGCTCCGGAACGAAGGACCTCGTCTGATGCGCCGCGGGTTCCGATTCGGGGTGGGCTCGTGGGGCCTCGCGGTCTACGCGATCCTCGCGCTCGTGCTCATCCTCACGCCGATCGTCTACACGATCGCCTTCTCGTTCAACGACTCGGTCAAGACGAACATCGTCTGGCGCGGCTTCACGCTCGACAAGTGGGCGAACGTCTGCACGGTCGAGGCGGGAGCCGTCTGCTCCGCGTTCGCGTCGAGCATCATCGTGGGCCTCGTCGCGACGCTCGGCGCCACCGTGCTCGGCACCATGGTCGCGCTCGCGCTCGGGCGCTACCGNTTCCGCTTCCGCTCGGCGACGACGCTGCTCATCTTCCTGCCGATGGCGACCCCCGAGGTCGTCATGGGTGCGGGTCTCGCGTCGCAGTTCCTCGCAGCGGGNGTCNCGAAGGGNCTCGGCACCGTCATCCTNGCCCACGTGCTGTTCTGTCTGAGCTTCGTCGTCGTGACGGTGCGCGCGCGCGTCGCGAGCCTCGACCCGGCGATCGAGGAAGCCGGCCGCGACCTCTACGCGAGCCCCGGTCAGGTGTGGTGGCGGGTCACGTTCCCGCTGCTGCTGCCCGGCATCGTGGCGGCCGCGCTGCTGTCGTTCGCGCTGTCGTTCGACGACTACATCATCACGAACTTCAACGCCGGCGCGGCGCAGACGTTCCCGCTGTACGTCTACACGGCGGCGGCGCGCGGCCTCCCCGCGGAGGCGAACGTCATCGCGAGCGCGGTCTTCATCCTCGCGATCATCCTCGTGATCGGGTCGCAGGTCGGCCGGGCCGCGCGGGAGAAGCGGATCGCGAGGGCCTGACCCGCACCCGGCGTGCGGTTGAATCGCAGTATGGTGCGCGCAGTCGTGGCGACCGCCTACGGCGGAACCGAGGTCATCGACGTCATCGACGTGGACTCGCGCCCGCCCGGGCCCGGCGAGGTGACGATCGCGGTGCGCGCGGCGGCTCTGGGCCGCTGGGACGCGAAGCAGGCGGCAGGCGCGGCCGGCACGGATCCGGCGAAGCTGCCGATGCGCCTCGGCAACGAGGCGGCCGGCGTCGTCACCGCGGTGGGGGAGGATGCCGTCGGCCTCGAGGGCGAGCCTCTCGCCGTCGGCGACGAGGTGTTCGGGTCGAAGCTGCGCGGCGCGCAGGCGTCAGAGCTCACCGTCAAGGCGGGACTGCTGCTGCGGAAGCCCGCGGGCGCCTCCTTCGCCGAGGCGGCGGCGCTCCTCGCGGGCGGGACGACGGCGGTGCACGCGCTCGAGTCAGTCGCCGTCGGCCAGGGTGACACCGTGCTGCTGCACAGTGCGAGCGGGGGCGTCGGCCGCGTCGTCGCGCAACTCGCCCTTCTCCGCGGCGCGCGCGTCCTCGGCACGGCCTCGGAACGCAACCACGACGACCTCCGCGCTCTCGGCGTCGAGCCCGTGGCCTACGGGGAGGGGCTCCTGGAGCGGGTGCGCGCGCTCGCGCCGGACGGGGTGGATGCCGCGATCGACACCGTGGGCACCGACGAGGCGGTCGCCGTGTCGCTCGCGCTCCTCGCCGACCCCGCGCGGCTCGTGACGATCGCGAACGCCCAGTTCGAGGCGGTGCTCGCGGCCGGCGGGAAGGCGATCGGCGGCGGGGCGGGCGCCGATCCGGGGACGGAACTCCGGGATGCCGCCCGCGTCCCGCTCGCCCGGCTGCTCGCCGAGGGCCGGATCGAGGTCGACGTCGCGGGCGTCTACCCGCTCGAGGAGGCGCGCGCCGCCTACGAGCACCTCGTCACCGGTCACGCCGCGGGCAAGATCGTCCTCGAACCCTGAGCACCCTGCTGCGTGAGTTGCACGCGCGCCCCGCAGTTGCGGCGCGCGTGCAACTCACAGCAGCGAGCCCCCGGGTCAGAGAGCCGCGAAGCAGGAGTCGAGAACGTCGACGGCGTCGGCGAGCTGCTCGTCGGTGATCGCGAGGCTCGGGAGGAAGCGCAGCACGTTGCCGTAGGTGCCCGCGGTGAGCACGAGCACACCCTGCTGGGCAGCCGCGGCGGCGATCGCGTTCACGGCGTCGGCGCGCGGGGCGTGGGTCTCCGGATCGGCGAGTTCGATCGCGATCATCGCGCCGATGCCGCGCACGTCGGCGATGATCGGGTACTTCGCCCGGAGGCCCTCGAGCCCCGGCTTGAGGGCCTTCTCGATGCGCTCGCCCTCGGCGAGGAGCCCGTCCTTCTCGATGCGGTCGAACACGGCGACCGACGCCGCGCACGCGACCGGGTTGCCGCCGAAGGTGCCGCCGAGCCCGCCGGGCTGTGAGGCATCCATGATCTCGGCGCGCCCCGTGACGCCCGCGAGCGGGAGCCCGCCCGCGATGCCCTTCGCCGAGAGCACCATGTCGGGCACGAGGCCGAAGTGCTCCGAGGCGAAGTACTTGCCGGTGCGGGCCATGCCCGACTGGATCTCGTCGGCGATGAAGACGACGCCGTTCGCCGTGCACCACTCCTGGAGTGCGGGGAGGTAGCCGTCGGCGGGCACGATGAAGCCGCCCTCGCCCTGGATCGGCTCGACGACGAGGCACGCGAGGTCGGCCGCGCCGACCGTCTTCTCGAGGTAGGCGATCGTGCGCGCCGCCGCGGCCTCGCCCGAGAGTCCGTCGTGCAGCGGGTAGGAGTTGGGCGCGCGGTAGACGTCGCCCGCGAACGGGCCGTAGCCGGCCGCGTAGGGCATCGCCTTGAAGTTCATCGCCATCGTGAGGTTGGTGCGCCCGTGGTACGCGTGCTCGAGCACGGCGACCCCGCGGCGTCCCGTGTACTTGCGGGCGATCTTGACGCCGTTCTCGACGGCCTCGGCGCCCGAGTTGACGAGCACCGTCTTCTTCGGGAAGTCGCCGGGGGTGTGCTCGGCGAGGAGTTCGGCCACGCGCACGTACTCCTCGTACGGCGTGATCGTGAAGAGGGTGTGGATGACGTCCCCCACCTGCTCGCGTGCGGCGGCGACGACGGCGTCGTCGGTGTGGCCGATCGTGGTGACGCCGATGCCCGCCCCGAGGTCGACGAAGGCGTTGCCGTCGACGTCAACGAGGATCGCGCCGTGGGCCTTCTCGATGTAGACGGGGAGGGCGGACGAGACGCCGTCGGAGACGACGGCGTTGCGGCGCTCCTGCAGGGCGACCGACTTCGGTCCGGGGATCGCGGTCACCACGCGGCGGCGGGTCGGCACGTCCTGTCCCGAGGGAACTACCGTGGTGGAGGCGAGGGTGTCGGTCATGGACCGATTCTAGAACCGCGTCGCACCGAGCGGCTGAGAGGAGGGCGGCGATGGCTTCCGCGCACCGCTTCGCCGCGTCGCTGACCTGGACGGGAGACCGCGGCACCGGAACGTCGGCGACCCGCGCGTACGGGCGCGACCACGTCGTCTCGATCCCCGGGAAGCCCGACCTGCTCGCCTCCGCGGCGCGCGTCTTCCACGGCGACGCCGATCGGTGGAACCCGGAGGAGCAGCTGCTCGCGGCCCTCGCCGGCTGCCACCTCCTGAGCTACCTGTACGTCGCGGTGCGGCACGGGGTCGTCGTCGTCGGCTACGAGGATGCCGTGGAGGGCGTGCTCGAGGTCGACCCGGACGGCGCGGGTCGGTTCACGGAGGTCGTCCTCCGGCCCGTCGTCACGATCGCGGGCGGCGACCCGGACCTCGCGCGCGGACTGCACGAGGAGGCGCACCGGCTGTGCTTCATCGCGGCGAGCGTCGCGTTCCCCGTCCGGATCGAGCCGGAGCTGCGGGTCAGGAGCTGACGGTGCCCGGGTCGGCGGTCGGGTCGAGCGCGCTGTAGAGCTCGGCGTAGTCGGCGTCGAGCGCGGTGAGCTGCTCGACGAGACCGTTGTAGCGGTCGACCTCGGCGTTGAGCGCGGCGACCTCGGCATCCAGGGCGTCGCCGCGCGCGACGAGCGCGGCGCGCTCGCGGTCGAACTGGGCCTGCGACGAGAACGCCCCGCTCGTGGCGCGCGCGTTGAAGGAGTCGATGTCGGCGTTGAACCGCGCGACGGCGGCCTCGTACGCCGCGATGCGCTCGTCGAGGGCGGGTCCGAGGGCGTCGATCTCGGCGACGAGCGCGGCGATCTGCGCCTGGAGCTCTCGGAAGGCGGCGTTCGCCTGCTCGTGCAGGGCGAGCACCTTCGACCGGTCGTCGAACCACCGCGCGTAGTGCCGTTCGAGCGCCTCCGGCAGGTCGGCGTACTCGGTGCCGACGCGCGAGTGCCACTCGTCGGCGAGCTGCTCGGCGGCGTAGAGCGCGAGGTCGGTGCGCACGGGATCGTCCTCGGGGATCGTCGCGACGAACGCCTCCACGAGGGCGTCGACCTCCTCGCGCTCGGCGTCGTCGAGCCGCTCGTAGGCGGCGTGGAGCATCTCGTGGGCCGCGGTGACCTCGACGGTTCCGGCGAGCCGCTCCTCGGTGACGTCGTAGACGTAGATGACGCCCGCGGCGTAGCAGCCGAGCACGACCCCGCCCTCGAGGGTGCAGTGATCGTTGAACGCGTCCTTGTCCTCGACGGCGGGTCGGGATGCCCGATACACGAGCTCCCCGGCGGCGCTCATCCCGGTGGCCTCGGCGATCGCGGCGACGCGGTCGGAGACGGGATCCGCCCAGGCGACGTAGGCGTCGTGCACGTACTGGGTGTCGGCGGGCGTCCACGTGAGGATCGGGACGGCGGCGGCGACGCCCGTGGCGAGCATCGACAGACCCACGGCGACGGGCCACGCCCGGCGTCGGCGGCGGGGGCGGGGGCGGCGCAGCGGGGCATCCTCGGGGTGCGGCTCGCTCCACGTCACACCGGCAGCTTACGGCGATCCCGAGCCCGGGTCGGGGAGGATGGGAGCATCGTGCACCGCTCCCGACCCGCCCTCTCCGCCGCCCTCGCCGTTCCGCTCCTCGTCGCTCTCGCGGGGTGCGCCGTGACGCCGCCGACGCTCGACGCGACGCCGGTTCCGGCCGTCGACCCCGTCGTCGAGGCGGACCCGTGCGCCTCCCCGGGCCCGGCATCGGCGTCGGTCGAGGTGAGCGGCGCCCTCGGCGCCTCCCCGGTGATCGACGCCGACGGGCCGTTCGACGTCGACCGCGTGCAGCGCACGGTGTTGCTCGAGGGCGCGGGGCGGCCTGCGCAGGACGGCGACCTCGTGGAGGTCGCGATCACGATGCTCAACGCGACGAGCGGCGACCAGGCACCGGGCACGGCCCAGGCGCGCGTGCTGCTCGAACAGGGTGCCGCGCTGCCGGGTCTGCTCGCCGCGATCCGGTGCACCCCGGCGGGCAGCCGCGTCGTCGCGGTCGTGCCGTCGGAGCTCGCCTACGGGACCGCGGGTCAGCCGGAGCTCTCGATCGGCCCGGGCGACGACGTCGTGTTCGTCGTCGACGTCCTCGCGATCCTGCCGCTCCAGGCCGCGGGCGAACCCGTGGCGCTGCCGGACGGCTTCCCGGCCCTCGAACTGCGCTTCGCCCCGGACGGTCGCCCGAGCGTCGGCGTCCCGGACGGCGACCCGCCCGCGACCCTCGTCTCGGCGGTGCTCCTCGAAGGGGCGGGTCCGGTCGTGGCGGAGGGCGACGAGCTCCTCCTGCAGTTCCAGGCCGTGAACTGGCGTACGCGGGAGGTGTTCGACGAGACGTGGCGCGACGCCCCCCGGTCGGTGCTCACGGTGCTGCCGGGGGTGGATGCCGCCCTCCTCGGCCGCACGGTCGGGTCGCGCGTCGTCGTCGTGGTGCCGCCCGGGGACGGCTTCGGTTCAGCAGGGTCTCCCAGTTCCGGCGTGACGGGGACGGATACGGTGGTCTACGTGGTCGACATCCTCGCCACGACACCCGCGCCGGCCTGAGCCGGCGGTCGACAAGGAACCCCGTGCGCCGAACCCTCCCCGTCCTGTCCCTCGCCCTCGCGTCCGCGCTCGTCCTCGCGGGCTGCGCGGGGGAGCCCGAGACCGACCCCACCGGCTCCTCGGCGGAGCCGATCGCCGACGTCGACGTGTGCGCGACGCGGTCGGGCGACGCGGTCGCCGCGATCGACGTCTCGGGCGACTTCGGCGTCGAGCCGGGTGTCGAGTTCGCGGCGCCGCTCACCGTCGACGAGACGGAGCGCGAGGTCGTCATCTCCGGCGACGACGTCGCGGAGGGCGCGCTCGTGCAGATCGCCTACGCGTTCTACAACGGCGCGACGGGCGAGCGCATCGACGCGTTCGGTTGGAACGAGGGCGAGACGGCCGAGTACCTCCGCGCGAGCGTCGACTTCCTCATCCCGGGCTTCGCGAAGACGATCGGCTGCCTCGGCATCGGCAGCCGCGCCGTCGCCGTCATCCCCGCCGACGAGGGCTTCGGCGAGGCGGGCGCGCAGTTCGGGCTCGGCGCGGACGACGCGCTCGTCTGGGTCGTGGATGTCGTGGGCGACGCCGCCTGGGAGTCCGAGCTGCCGGTCATCGGCGGCACCGCGGAGGCGCCCACGGTGACGCTCCCGGCGACGGAGCCACTCACCGACCTCCGCATCGCGACGCTCGAGGAGGGCGACGGCCCCGTCGTCGGTCCGGCCGACTCGGTGACGGTGCACTACCTCGGCACCGCCTGGGAGACGGGCGAGGTCTTCGACCAGAGCTATTCGCGCGGCGCGCCCGCGACGTTCTCGGTGCAGGGCGTCGTGCAGGGCTTCTCGCAGGCGCTCATCGGGCAGAAGGTCGGGTCGCGCGTCATCGTGTCGATGCCGCCCGCCCTCGGCTACGGCGCCTCCCAGGGGCACGCGCTCCAGAATTCGACGCTCGTGTTCCTCATCGACATCGTCGACACGGCCTCCGCGGGCTGACCGTGAGCGCACCCCGTCGCGTCATCGTGCTCGGCTCGACCGGGTCGATCGGCACGCAGGCGCTCGAGGTCATCCAGGCGAATCCCGAGCTGTTCGAGGTCGTCGGCCTCGCCGCCGGCTCGGACCGGACGACCCTCGAGGCGCAGGGGCGCGCGACGGGGGTCGCGAGGCTCGCGCTCGGCGCGGACGAGGCCGTGCAGCTGATCCGCGAGACGCCGGCCGAGGTGGTGCTCAACGGGATCACGGGGTCGGTCGGGCTGGGGCCCACGCTCGCGGCGCTCGAGAGCGGAGCGACGCTCGCGCTCGCCAACAAGGAGAGCCTCATCGTGGGAGGCGACCTCGTGAAGGCCGCCGCGGCGGCGGGCCAGATCGTCCCGGTCGACTCGGAGCACTCGGCGCTCGCGCAGGCTCTCCGCTCGGGGTGTCCGCGAGGAGGTGCGCCGCCTCGTCGTCACCGCTTCCGGCGGGCCGTTCCGCGGTCGCTCGCGCGCCGAGCTCGCCGACGTCACGCCGGCGGAGGCCCTCGCGCATCCGACCTGGGACATGGGCCTCATGGTGACGACGAACTCGGCGACCCTCGTCAACAAGGGGCTCGAGGTCATCGAGGCGCATCTCCTGTTCGACGTGCCCTACGAGCGCATCGACGTCGTCGTGCACCCGCAGTCCGTCGTCCACTCGATGGTGGAGTTCACGGACGGCTCGACGATCGCGCAGGCGTCGCCGCCCGACATGCGGCTGCCGATCGCGCTCGGGCTCGGCTGGCCGCACCGCGTGCCGGGCGTCGGCGTACCCATCGACTGGACCCGGGCGCAGTCGTGGCAGTTCGAGCCGCTCGACGAGGACGCCTTCCCGGCCGTCGCGCTCGCAAAGCGCGTCGGCGAAGCGGGTGCGACGTACCCGGCGGTGTTCAACGCCGCGAACGAGCAGGCCGTCGCGGCTTTCCACGCGGGCCGCATCGGATTCCTCGACATCGTCGACACGATCGAGCGGGTCGTCGACGCCCACGTCCCCGGGGACCTGACGCTCGACGGGGTCCTCGATGCCGAGGCCTGGGCGAGACGCACCGCGGATGCCATGCTGGCGGGGTGATCGCCCGCCTTCGTCGCCTGCTCGTCGCCGCGTGTCTCGCGGCGGGCCTCGTGATCGTCCCGGTCGCCCCGGCCGCCGCGTGCGCGTGCGGGGGAGTGGCGCCCGTCCCCGGGTCCGAGGTGTCCGTCGGACGCGAGCACGCGATCGTGTCGTGGCGCGACGGCGTCGAGCAGCTCGACGTGCTGCTCGGGATGCTGAGCGACGGCACAGAGACGGGGCTCGTGTTCCCGACGCCGAGTCCGGCGACGGTGTCGCTCGGCGACCTCGCCGACTTCGAGGCGATCGACCGCGTGACGACCCCGCACCGCGTGGAGGTGCCGGACTGGTGGACCGCGCCGGGCGACGGGTCCGCCGGCGGGGCTCCGCCCGAGGTGCTCGATCGCGTGCAGCTGGGCCCGATCGAGGCGGTGACGCTCGCGGCCTCCGACACGGCGGGGCTCGAGGCGTGGCTCGCGGGGAACTCCTACGACCTCGCTCCCGAGGTGTCGGCCCTCCTCGACGGGTACGTGAGCCGCGGGTGGTTCTTCGTCGCGCTGAAGCTCACGGGCGACGCGCCGCTCGACGGCGACCTCGACCCGATCCGGTTCCGCTTCCCCACCGACGAGCTCGTCTATCCGCTCGAGCTGTCGCGCGCCGCGGCGTCGCCGCAGACGGTGCGACTCCATGTCTTCGGTGACCACCGGCAGCGCGTGTCGTTCGTGGGCGGCTCGGAGCCCGCGTCGGCGTACGTGTCGTGGGCGGCGCCCGTCGCGGGCACCGAGGTCGAGCGGTTCGGGCGCTACCTCACGGTGTTCGAGCTGTACTTCGCCGACCCGTCGACCCAGATCCTCGGCGACCTGACCTTCGAGGACGCGCTGAGCGACGCGACGACCGGCACCGAGTACTACGTGAGCGTCCCGCTCGGGTTCTTCGGCATCCCGGTGGGGTGGCTGCTCGTCGGCGTCGTCGTGCTCGTGCTGTTCGCGGTCGTCGCGGGGCTCGCCGTCGTGGGGCGGGGCGCTACCGCTCGACGCTGAGAGCGGCCGTCGCCACGAGGTCGGCGGCGATCGCCGCCTCCGGCACGACGGGCCGCTGCTCGCGGCGCGCGCCGAGCTCCCGCGCGACCTCGGCGGCGGCGGGACGGTCGGCGGGCTCGCGGGCTGTCATCCGGGCGAGCAGAGGAGCGTCCTCGGCGACCTCGGGCGCGTCGAGCGGCGGCGGCGCGAACAGCCGCGCCGCGATCGCGGGGGCGCTCGAGCCGGGGAACGCGGGCCGGCCGGTGAGCGCCTCGAGGAGGACGAGGCCGAGCGAGTACACGTCGGACGCGGGGCCCACCTCCTCGCCGCAGGCCTGCTCGGGGCTCAGGTAGGACGCGGAGCCGAGCACCGAGCCCGGGTCGTGGGAGGGCGGAGCGGCGGGGGACTGGGCGATCCCGAAGTCGACGAGGCGTCCGGCGCCGTCGCGGCGGTCCTCGGGCAGCAGGATGTTGGCGGGCTTGACGTCGCGGTGCACGATGCCCGCGTCGTGGGCGCGTGCGAGGCCCGCGGCGACGGCGGCGCCGAGCAACCGCACGCGGGCGGCGGGGAGCGGTCCCGCGGCGAGGACGTCGCTGAGCGTCGGCCCGGGCACGTACTCGAGCACGAGGTAGGGCGGGTCGTCGTCGAGGTGCGCGTCGAAGAGCGTCGCGATCGCCGGATGCCGGATGCTCGCGAGGACGCGGGCCTCGTGGCGGCGGCGGTCGCGGTCGCTCACCGGCGAGGCCTCGCCGAACAGCTTGATCGCGACGGTGCGTCCGAGATGGAGGTCCTCGGCGAGGTACACGGTCGCCGTGGCTCCTCGGCCCAGGCGCCCGCGCAGCGCGTAGCGTCCGCCGAGCGGTTGCCTCTCGTCCACGTGCTCCATCGTGCCTTCGCGTGCCCGCGGGATGCGGGGGGTTGACGACCGGCGCTCAGTCGTCCTTCGGACCGTTGCCGTTGCCGGGACCGTTTCCCGGCCCGTTGCCGTTTCCCGGCCCGTTGCCGTTCCCCGGTCCGTTCCCGTTCCCGGGGCCGGGATCCCCGTGGTCGTGCACGGGTTCCTCCGGCGCCGGGGCATCGACCGCGGGCTCCTCCTCCACCGTGCGCGACTTCGCCGGGGCGGCATCCTCGATTCCAGCACTCGCGATACCGCCGAGGAGCACGCCGCCGAGCAGCACCGCTCCCGCCGCGATCCCCGCGATCGCCGCCGGTCGGGGCCGGCGACGCGGCATGGGCTCCTCCGCGGGCTGCACTCGCGCGGTTCCTTCGGCGGGCTGCATCCGCGCGGTGTCCGGCAACTCCGTCGGCGCGAGCGGCTCGGTCGCGAGCGGCTCGGCGGCGACGGGCAGGACGCGGGTGGGCGCGGGCTCCGCGAGCCGCGCCGCGACTTCGGCGGCCTCGACGCGGTCCTCCGGTTCGACCGCGGTCATGAGCGCGAGGAGCGGGCCGTCGGCGGCGAGGGCGGGGTCGTCGAGCGAGGGCGGCCGCACGAGGCGGGCCGCGACCGACTCGGGGGTCGAGCCCGGGAATGCGGGACGCCCGGTGAGGCACTCGATGAGCACGAGCCCGAGCGAGTACACGTCGGAGGGTGGCCCGACGTCGGCTCCACGGGCCTGCTCGGGACTCAGGTACGACGCCGACCCCAGCACCGACCCGGCGGTCGTCTGTCGCGGCGCTCCCACCGAGTGCGCGATCCCGAAGTCGAGCAGTCGCGCCTCGATGTGCGGGTCGTCGAGGGGGAGGAGGATGTTCGCCGGCTTGACGTCGCGGTGCACGATGCCCTCGCGGTGCGCGACGGCGAGGCCCGACGCGGCGGCCGCGCCGACCCTGCGGGCGCGCTCCGGCTCGAGGGGGCCTCCGCTCAGCGCGTCGGCCAGGGTGAGGCCGTGGACGTGTTCGAGCACGAGGTACGGCGGCTCGTGATCGAGGCGGGCGTCGTGGATGGCGACGATGGACGGATGCCGGAGCGCCGCGAGCGCGCGCGCTTCACGGCGTCGCCGCGAGCCGTCGCTCAACTGCGAGTCCTCCCCGAAGACCTTGACCGCCACGGTGCGGCCCAGTTCGCGGTCGCGCGCGCGGTAGACCGTCGCCGTCGCGCCGGCGCCGATCAACTCCTCGAGCTCGTAGCGCTCGTCGAGGACCTCCGCGATGTCCATCCCCTCATGGTCTCTCGCGACACGGGGAGGACCCGGGGGGTTGCCAGGCGCCCGATTCAGGCTCCTCTCAGCGTTTGCCGAACTGTCACCCCGGATGCGCTGCCGTACTCTGACTCGCGTGGAGTCGGTCCTGCTGTACGTGCTCGGCGTCGTCATCGTCCTCGTCGGGCTGATCGTCTCGATCGGCCTCCACGAGGTCGGGCACCTCGTGCCGGCGAAGCTCTTCGGCGTGCGCGTCGGGCAGTACATGATCGGCTTCGGCAAGACGGTCTTCTCGCGCAAGGTCGGCGAGACCGAGTACGGGCTCAAGCTCATCCCGCTCGGCGGCTACGTGTCGATGGCCGGGATGTTCCCGCCCGAGCGCACGGGCGGCAAGCCGCGGACCGCCTCCACGGGCTTCTTCGACACGCTCGTGCAGGATGCCCGCTCGGCGGCGCATGAGGGCATCCCGGCGGGGCAGGAGGACCGGGTCTTCTACAAGCTCCCCGCCCTCAAACGCATCGTCATCATGCTCGGCGGCCCGTTCATGAACTTCGTGCTCGCCTTCGTCTTCTTCGGGATCGTGCTCGTCGGCTTCGGCATCCCGCAGGTGTCGACGACGATCGGTGCGGTCAACGAGTGCGTCGTCGCCGCGGACAGCGGGCGCGACGAGTGCGGGTCGAGCGACCCGGTCGCGCCCGCGGCGGAGGCGGGGCTGCGCCCCGGCGACCGCATCGTCGAGGTCGACGGCCGCGACGTGGCCGACTACCGCACGGTGTCGGCCGTCATCACCGAGTCGGCGGGCGAGTCGATCCCGGTCGTCGTCGAGCGCGACGGCGCACTCGTCCGGCTCGAGGTGACGCCGCTCCTCACCCCGCGCCCCGTCGTCGGCGAGGACGGCGACTACGTGCGCGACGCCGACGGCGACATCGTCTACCGCGAGGTCGGGTTCATCGGCATCTCGTACGCGTACGAGAACGTGCAGCAGCCGATGACGGCGGTGCCGGGCTACGTGTGGGACAGCGCGCAGCGGATCGGGCACTCGATCATCACGCTGCCCGTGCGGGTGTGGGAGCTCGGCGAGTCGACGTTCGGCGGGCAGGAGCGCGACCCGGAGGGGATCGTGGGGGTCGTCGGCATCGGCCGGCTCGCGGGGGAGATCACGAGCCTCGACTCGCTTCCCGTCGCCGACCGGGCGGCGAGCCTGCTCGGGCTCCTCGGCGGGCTCAACCTCGCGCTCTTCCTGTTCAACCTGGTGCCGCTCCTGCCGCTCGACGGCGGGCACGTCGCGGGTGCGGTCTTCGAGGCGGTGCGGCGCGGGATCGCGAAGCTCGCCAAGCGCCCCGACCCCGGACCGGTGGACGTCGCGCGCCTGCTGCCCGTGACGATGGCGGTGTCGGGGGTGCTCGCCCTGCTCACGGTGTTCGTGATCTTCTCCGACATCGTGAACCCGATCCAGCTCTTCGACCGCTAGAAGCGCACGGAGGGTCCGGAGGAACGCGCAGGGTGGCCGGCTACGCCGCGTCGCCGGGCAGGAGCCGGGGTCGCACGAGCTCGATCCGCTCGCGGAGCGCCTCGAGGTAGGCGGACACGATCGGCAGACGGTACACGTCGAGCGGGGCGACGAGCCAGTACGGCAGGCGCGGGCTCACCTCGGAGCGCAGCACGCGCACGAGGTCGGGCTCGCGGTCGGCGAGGAACGCGGGGAGCAACCCGAAGCCCGCGCCGGCGCGGGTCGCCTCGACGTGCACGAAGACGTTGGTGCTCGTGACGGCGTCGACCATGCCGGGCACGCCGATCCGTCCCTCGTCGAGCACGTCGACCTGCAGCATCGTCTCGATGAAGTACACGAGCGGCGCTCCGACGAGGTCGACGGTGGTCGCCGGGGTGCCGTGCTCGGCGAGGAAGTCGCGCGAGGCGTAGAGGCCGAGTTCGTAGTCGGACAGCCGCACGGCGCGGGCGCGGCGCACCTCGGGTTTCCCGACGACGACCTCGAGGTCGACGCCCGAGCGGTTGACGGTCGCCTGCCGGGTCTGGGTGACGATCTGGAGCGAGATCCCGGGATGCCGCTTCCGCAGCTCCGCCATGGCGGGTGCGGCGACGAAGGCGCTGAAACCGTCGGTCGCGGAGAGGCGGATGGCGCCGCTGAGCTCGCTGCGGCCCGAGTCGAGGGCGGTGAGGGCGGCGGCGACGTTCTCGCCCGCGGCGGCCGCGCGCTCGCCGAGGGGGGTGAGGCGCCAGCCGTCGGCGGCGCGGACGAGCACGCGCCCGCCGAGCGCGCCCTCGAGGGCCTCGATCCGCCGCGCGACGGTGGTGTGCGTGACGCCGAGCTGGCGTCCTGCCGTCGCGAAGCGTCCGGTGCGGGCGACGGCGAGGAGCACGAGGAGGTCGTCGGCGGCGAGGCCGGAGGGCGAGAACTGCGCAGTCACCTGTGCAGAATCGCACATCTCGGCGCCTGGATCGAGGATGGGATTCCGATTAGCGTTCACAACAGCCGCACCCAGCGGCGCGACCACTCCTCCTATGACAGCAGGAAGGCAATCACATGCGACTGTCCCCTCTCGCGCCGGCGCTCCTCGCGGCGACCGCGCTCGTCCTCGCCGGCTGCGCGCCGGCCGACTCCGGCTCCGGCGGTGAGACGGGCGCCCCCGTCCCCGTCGCCATCATCACGTCCGAGACGGGGCCGCTCGCCGCCTACGGCGCCGCCTACCTCAACGGCTTCAAGGCCGGCCTCGACTACGCGACCGACGGCACGGGCACCGTGGACGGTCGCGAGCTCGACATCACCTACCTCGACGACGCGGGTGACCCCGACAAGGCCGTGACCCTCGCCAAGGACGTCATCGGCAACGGCACCCGGATCATCGCCGGCACCGCGTCGTCGGGCATCGCGCTCGCGCTCGCCGAGCAGGCTGCGCAGAACGAGATCCTCTACATCTCCGGTCCCGCCGCCGCCGACGCGATCACGGGCATCAACGAGTTCACCTTCCGCTCCGGCCGTCAGACCTACCAGGACGTCGCGACCGCGGGCACGTTCATCGGCGACCCGTCCGGCAAGACCGTCACCGTCTTCGCGCAGGACACCGCGTTCGGGCAGGGCAACGTCGCCGGCGTCGAGGCGGTGCTCGGTGCGAAGGGTGCCACCGTCACGAGCGTGCTCGTCCCCGAGGACGCGACCGAGTTCACGCCGTTCGCCCAGCAGGTGCTCGGCTCGGGCGCCGACCTCGTCTTCGTCGCCTGGGCCGGTGCCACCTCGGGCGCGATGTGGCAGGCGCTCAGCCAGCAGGGCGTCTTCGAGGCGATGCCGGTCGTCACCGGTCTCGGCGACGTCTCCACCTACGGCGCATACGGGGAGGCGAGCGAGGACATCTCGTTCCTGTCGCACTACTTCGGCGGCGCCGCGGGCACCGACGCCGAGGACGCGATGATCGCCGCTCTCGAGGCGGGCGGCCACGAGGCCGACCTGTTCTCGCCCGACGGCTTCACCGCGGCCCAGATGATCGTGCAGGCCGTCCGCGACGGCGGCGACACCGTCGAGGGCATGATCGCCGCGCTCGAGGGCTGGAAGTTCAACGGCGTCAAGGGCGCCTACGAGATCCGGGCGACCGACCACGCGCTCATCCAGCCGATGTTCCAGGCGCGCCTCGTCGCCGACGGCAGCGGCTTCGTTCCCGAGCTCGTCGAGCAGGTCGACGCGGCCACCGTCGCGCCGCCGGCCGCGGGCTGACCCGGAGGAACCGACACCGTGTCCACTCCGCCCGTGCTCGCCGTCGAGCAGGTCTCCCTTCAGATCGGGGGCGCGCGCATCATCAACGACGTGTCGCTCCAGGTCGCCGAGGGCGAGATGCTCGGGGTCATCGGCCCCAACGGCGCCGGAAAGACGACCCTGTTCAACCTCGTGTCCGGAGTGCTCCGCCCCACGGCGGGCACGATCCGGCTCGAGGGGAGGGACGTCACCCGGTCGACCGTCGACGCGCGGGCCCGGGCGGGGCTCGGACGCAGCTTCCAGACCTCCAACCTCTTCCTCGGCCTCACGGTGCTCGAGAACGTGCGGCTCGCGGCCCAGGCGTCGCGCGGCGGCTCCCTGTCGCCGTTCCGCTTCCCGCGGGCGACGGATGCCGCCACGCGCGCCGCGCGCGAGTCGCTCGGGCAGGTGGGGCTCGCCCACCACGCCGAGACCCCTGCGGGCGGGCTGTCGCACGGCGACAAGCGGAAGCTCGAGATCGCGATGCTCCTGACCGCCGACCCCAAGGTCATCCTCCTCGACGAGCCCATGGCGGGCGTCGGGTCGGGCGACGTGCCGGGGCTCGTGGAGCTCATCCGCGGTGTGCACCGCGACCACGGCCGCACCGTCCTCATGGTCGAGCACCACATGGACGTCGTGCTGGGGCTCGTCGACCGCGTCGCCGTCATGCACCACGGGAGCCTCCTCGCGCTCGGCACACCGGACGAGGTCATGGCCGACGCGACCGTGCAGGCGGCCTACCTCGGGGAGGCGCTGTGATCGCGCCGATCGTCGCCCCGCCCGTGCTGCGCGTCGAGGGGCTGGCGGCATCCATCGGCCACCAGCCCGTGCTCGAGCGCGTCGACCTCGAGATGCCCGCGGGCGCCGTGACTGCGATCCTCGGTCGCAACGGCGTCGGCAAGACGAGCACGATCAAGGCGATCCTGGGGCTCCTCCACCGCACCGCCGGCACGGTCGAGCTCGCGGGGGAGCGCATCGACGCCCTTCCCACCCACCGCATCGTGCAGCGCGGCGTCGGCTACGTGCCCGAGGACCGCGAGGTGTTCGCCTCGCTCACCGTCGCGGAGAACCTGCGCCTCGCCGAGCGCGACGGGAACCCGCGGCGCGACCTCGTCGACGAGCTCTTCCCCGACATCGTCGCGCGCTCCGGGCAGCGCGCCGGCACGCTCTCCGGCGGGCAGCAGCAGATGGTGTCGCTCGCCCGCGCCCTGCTGAACGAGAACAGGATCCTCCTCATCGACGAACCCACGAAGGGCCTCGCCCCGAAGCTCGTGACCGAGGTCGCCGAGGCGCTCGAGCGCGCGGCCGAGGTCGTGCCGATCCTGCTCGTCGAGCAGAACCTCCAGGTCGCGAAGCGCCTCGCGCAGCACGTCGTCGTCATCGAGGGCGGGCGCACCGCGCACGCGGGACCCGCGGGGGAGTTCTTCGACGACGAGGCGCGCGTCGAGCGNCTCCTCGGCGTNCACGCGGGAGGNGNTGNGNGATGAGCACCGTCGTCCTCCTGCTCGTCACGGGCCTCGGCCTCGGNGCGCTNTACTTCCTCGTCGCGTCGGGCCTGTCGCTCATCTACGGCCTCATGGGNGTNCTCAACTTCGCNCACGGNTCGTTCCTCACCNTCGCGGCGTTCCTNGGCTGGGAGACNGCGCGNGCGCTCGGCGCCGACNCGTGGGGNGCCCTCGGCGCTCGCNCTNCTCGTCGGNGCGGNGGCCGGCGCGCTCGTCGCNGCGGGCACCGAGTTCCTCCTCATCCGGCGGCTNTACGACCGGCACATCGANCAGGTGCTCGTGACCGTCGGNCTCGCGCTCGCGACCGTCGCGCTGTTCGACGGCATCTGGGGCACCGATCCGCAGTTCATCCGCGGCCCGGAGTGGCTCGGGCAGACGACGGAGCTCCTCGGCGCCCGCATCCCGAACAACCGCTTCCTGCTCATCGCGATCGCGGTGCTCGTGCTCGTCGCGATCGTGCTGTTCCTGCGCTTCACCCGCTACGGGCTCATCATCCGGGCGGGCGTCGAGAACCGCTCGATGGTCACGGCGCTCGGGATCGACGTGCGTCGCGCCTTCACCGTCGTGTTCGCGATCGGCGGCGCCGCGGCAGGGATCGGCGGCGTGCTCGCGTCGCACTACTTCGGCTACGTCTCGCCACAGCTCGGTGGATCGCTGCTCATCTTCGCGTTCATCGTGACCGTCATCGGCGGGCTCGGCTCGCTCCCGGGCGCCGCGGTCGCGTCGGTCGTCGTCGCGGTGCTCCAGCAGTTCGCCAACTTCTACCTCGGCGGCACGGGCGACCTCATGGTCGTGCTGCTGCTCGCGGTCGTGCTCCTCGTGCGTCCGCGCGGACTGTTCGGGAGGGCCGCATGAACGCCATCCGCCGGCTCTGGGGGCGGCCCGTCGTGCGCTGGGCGCTCGCGTTCGCGGGCGTCGCGTTCGCCGCGGCGCTGCCCCTGCTCGACCTCGTCGTGCCGGGTGTGCTGCCCGGGCCGACCTACACGCCGGGCACGCTCCAGATCCTCGCGCTCGCGCTCATCTTCGCCGCGCTCGCGCTGAGCTACCACGTGCTCTTCGGGGTCGCGGGGATGCTCTCCTTCGGGCACGCGCTGTACTTCGCGATCGGCGCCTACGGCCTCGGGATCGTGCTCGAGCGCACGGGACTCGACCTCCTGCCCGCCGTCGGGCTCACCCTCGTCGCGGGCATCGTGATCGCGACGCTGCTCGGGGCCGTGAGCCTGCGGGTGAGCGGCATCTCGTTCGCGATGGTGACGCTCGCGTTCGCTCAGGCGGGGTCGGTGCTCATCCGCCGCAACCCGGGCGTGACGGGCGGCGAGGAGGGCCTCGGACTCGTCACCGAGCACGTGCCCGACTGGCTCGTCGGCGTCGTCGACACGCGGAACGTCTACTGGCTCGCGCTCGGCGTCATCGTCGTCGTGTTCCTCGTGGTGCGCTGGTTCGAGCGCTCCCGGGCAGGGCACGTCGCCGCGGCGGTGCGCGAGAACGAACTCCGCGTGCGCGTGCTCGGCCTGCCGCCGTTCAACGTCAAGCTCCTCGCCTTCGTCGTGGGCTCGGTGCTCGCGGTCGTCACCGGGATGCTCTACCTCATCCTCCAGAGCGGCGTCAGCCCACGCGCCGTATCGGCCGATTTCACCCTCACGATCCTCGTGATCGTCGTGCTCGGCGGGGTCGGCTCACGCGCGGGCGCCGTCATCGGCGGGATCGTCTACACGCTCCTCGATCAGCGCCTCACCGCGCTCGCGGGGTCGGCCTGGATCGACGACCTCCCGGCGGTGCTGAGGATCCCGCTCTCGGAGCCCCTCTTCATCCTGGGCACGCTCTTCATCCTCGTCGTGCTCTTCCTGCCCGGCGGCATCGTCGGGCTCGCCGGCCGGGTCGGCCGACGCCGTACCACCACGGGCGACGCCCGCGACCGTCTCGAGGAGACCCTGTGACCGCGACACCCGAACTCTCCGGCCGCCGCGCCCTTGTGACGGGGGCCGCGAGCGGCATCGGCGAAGCGATCGCCCGCGAGCTCGCGCGGCGCGGCGCGCACGTCGTCGTCGCCGACCTCGACGCCGACGCCGCGGAGCGCCTCGCGGGCGAGCTGGGCGGCGAGGCGTGGGGCGTCGACCTCGCCGACGTCGACTCGCTCGCGGGCGCCGAGCTGCGGGCCGACATCCTCGTCAACAACGCGGGCATCCAGACGGTGAGCCCCATCCCGGAGTTCGATCCGGGGCGGTTCCGGACGATGATCGATCTCATGCTCACGGCGCCGTTCCTGCTCACCCGCGCGGTGCTGCCCGGGATGTACGCGAACGGCTGGGGACGCGTCGTCAACGTGTCGAGCGTCCACGGGCTGCGGGCGAGCCCGTTCAAGTCGGCGTACGTCGCCGCGAAGCACGGACTCGAGGGCCTGTCGAAGGTCACCGCGCTCGAGGGCGCGCCGCACGGCGTGACGAGCAACTGCGTCAACCCGGGCTACGTGCGCACGCCGCTCGTCGAGAAGCAGATCGCCGACCAGGCGCGCGTGCACGGCATCCCGGAGTCGGAGGTCGTCGAGAAGGTCATGCTCACCGAGAACGCCATCAAGCGGCTCCTCGAGCCCACGGAGGTCGCCGATCTCGTGGCGTGGCTGTGCGGGCCGAGCGCCGGGATGGTCACGGGTGCCTCCTACGTCATGGACGGCGGGTGGACGGCGCGGTGAGCGGGCTCGCGGTCGCGGAGCTGGGGGCGCCCGACGGCGTCCCGGTGCTCGCGATCCACGGGATCACGTCGTCGTCGCGCGCGTGGCTCGCGCTGTCTCGGAACCTCCCGGAGGCGCGCATCCTCGCCCCGGACCTCCGCGGGAGGGGTCGGAGCCGCGACCTCGAGCCGTCGACCGGGATGCGGCACCACGCCGCCGACCTCGCGATGCTCCTCGACGAGCGCGGCCTCGGACCCGTGCCCGTCGTCGGGCACTCGATGGGGGGCTTCGTCGCCGTGGCGCTCGCGGCCGCGCGGCCCGACCTCGTGTCGTCGCTCCTCCTCGTCGACGGCGGCTACCCGCTCGCGCGACCCGCGGGCGTTCCCGACGAGGGCCTCGCGGATGCCGTGCTCGGCCCCGTCGCGGCCCGCCTGTCGCGGGAGTTCCCCGACCGCGAGGCCTACCGCGACTTCTGGCGCGCGCATCCGGCGTTCCCCGACGAACTCGGCCCCGAACTGCTCGCCTACGTCGACTACGACCTCACGGGGGAGCCCCCGCACCTCCGGCCGACGAGCACCGTCGAGGCGATCGCGCACGACTCGCTCGACCTGTACGGGTCGCCGTGGCACGTCGACGCGCTCGCGGGGCTCGGCATCCCCGCCCCGCTCCTGCGGGCGCCGCGGGGGCTGCTCGACGAGCCGGGCGGGCTGTACCCCGACCTGCCGGAGCATCCGCCGCTCGCGCCGACGATGACGGTGACCGACGTCCCGGACGTCAACCACTACACGATCCTCCTCACCGACCCGGGCGCCGGCATCGTCGCCGACGCCCTCCGCCCCACCCTCACCCGTTAGGAACCCGCCATGACCCTCACGCTGCTGCCGGGCGTCGTCGCCCACTCCGTCGCCACCGCCCGCTACACCGCGAACGTGCTCGAGCGCCCCGCCTCGGGCGAGCCCGCCCGCACGGTGGTGTTCGTGCACGGCAACGTCTCGTCGTCGCACTTCTACCAGCCGACGATGCTCGCCCTGCCCGCCGACGTGCGCGCGCTCGCGGTCGACCTGCGCGGCTTCGGCGACTCCGAGACCCTCCCGGTGGATGCGACGCGGGGGCTGCGCGACTTCTCCGACGACGTGCTGAGCGTGCTCGACGCCCTCGGGCTCGACGCCGTGCACCTCGTCGGCTGGAGCATGGGCGGCGGTGTCGTCACGCAGCTCCTGCTCGACGCGCCGGAGCGCGTGCTCTCGCTCACGCTCGAGGCTCCCGTGTCGCCCTACGGCTTCGGCGGCACGCACGGCCCCGACGGGGAGCGCAACGACGCCGACGGCGCGGGCACGGGCGGCGGGGGAGCGAACCCCGACTTCGTCGCGCGCCTCGAGGCGGGCGACACGTCGGCCGACGAGCAGACGTCGCCCCGCACGGTCTTCCGCACGGCGTACACGGCGAAGCCGGAGGCGCACGCCGAGTTGGAGGACCTCTGGGTCGCGTCGATGCTGTCGACGAAGACAGGTGTNGACAACTACCCCGGCGACCTCGCGCCCAGCGAGAACTGGCCGGGCTTCGCCGCGGGGACCAAGGGCGTGCTCAACACGATGGCGCCGCAACACCACAACGTCGCCGCGATCATCGACCTCCTCGCGAAGCCCCCGATCCTGTGGATCCACGGCGACAAGGACGCGATCGTCTCGGACGGCTCGTTCTTCGACCTCAACATGCTCGGGCAGGTGGGCGTGGTCCCGGGCTGGCCCGGTGCCGACGTCGCCCCTCCGCAGCCGATGAAGCTCCAGACGCGCGCCGTGCTCGACCGCTACCGCGCGAACGGCGGCGAGTACCGCGAGGTCGCGCTTCCGGAGGCCGGCCACGCCCCCCACCTCGACGAGCCCGACGTCTTCGTCGCCGAGCTCGTCGCCCACATCTCCCGCTGAGGGTCGCTTTCCGTTTTCAGGAACAGGTGGGGCGGGTGTCGAACTCCGGGCGCCCGCACCGCACAGGACATGACATCCGCCCCACAACTTCCTGAAAACGGAAAGTGCGTTGGGCCGTAGCGGCTCCCGGGATGCGGCCGCAACCTCAGCGTCTGCGAGGGTGGCGCGCCTAGGCTTAGAGCGTGCCAGCCGTCAACATCGGGATGCCCAAGTCCGCCCCCGAGACCCTCGCCCCCCGCCGCAAGTCGCGTCAGATCAAGGTGGGGAAGGTGCTCGTCGGCGGCGACGCGCCCGTGAGCGTGCAGTCGATGACGACGACGCCCACGACGAACATCAACGCGACCCTCCAGCAGATCGCCGAGCTCACCGCCTCCGGCTGCGACATCGTGCGCGTCGCCGTGCCGTCCCAGGACGACGCCGATGTGCTGCACATCATCGCGAAGAAGTCGCAGATCCCGGTGATCGCCGACATCCACTTCCAGCCGAAGTACGTCTTCCAGGCGATCGACGCCGGCTGCGCCGCGGTGCGCGTCAACCCCGGCAACATCCGCCAGTTCGACGACAAGGTCGGCGAGATCGCGAAGGCCGCGAAGGATGCCGGCGTGAGCCTCCGCATCGGCGTCAACGCGGGGTCGCTCGACAAGCGCCTGCTCGAGAAGTACGGCAAGGCGACNCCNGAGGCNCTCGTCGAGAGCGCCGTNTGGGAGGCGNNNCTNTTCGAGGAGCACGACTTCCACGACTTCAAGATCTCGGTCAAGCACAACGACCCGATCGTCATGGTGAAGGCGTACCGGATGCTCGCCGAACGCGGCGACTGGCCGCTCCACCTCGGTGTGACGGAGGCCGGGCCCGCGTTCCAGGGCACGATCAAGAGCGCGACGGCGTTCGGCATCCTGCTCTCGGAGGGGATCGGCGACACGATCCGCGTGTCCCTCTCGGCCCCGCCGGCGGAGGAGGTCAAGGTCGGGCTCCAGATCCTCCAGTCGCTCAACCTGCGCGAGCGGAAGCTCGAGATCGTCTCGTGCCCGTCCTGCGGGCGGGCCCAGGTCGACGTCTATACGCTCGCGGAGAGCGTCACCGAGGGCCTCAAGGGCCTCACGGTGCCGATGCGCGTCGCCGTCATGGGCTGCGTCGTCAACGGACCGGGCGAGGCTCGCGAGGCCGACCTCGGCGTCGCATCGGGCAACGGCAAGGGCCAGATCTTCGTCAAGGGCGAGGTCATCAAGACGGTTCCGGAGGCGGAGATCGTCGAGACCCTCATCGCGGAGGCGAACCGCCTCGCCGCCGAGTTGCCCGCGGGCTCCGGCGCACCCGAGGTCGTCACGGCCTGATCCCGCGGCCGTTCCGGCCGGGCGATGTTCGGTTTCCCGAATCACTATCTCCGAAGACACCCGAATGCGGGGGTGAGCTGCGGGTGACACCCGGGTGACGCTGCTCCTACCGTGATCCACGGGGGGTACGCAACAGCCCCCTCCGCCCCGGCTCTCCGCATCCGACCTCCCGGACTCACCACCCGGGAGGGCGGGGAGTCCGGACGGTGAACCCGAGGGAAAAGGAACAGGAATGTCGGGGATCAGGACCCGGCGCGCTCGCGCGCGCCGACGGAAGGTCATGGCCGTCATCGCCACGGGGACGGTCGTGCTCGCCGGCGCGACCGTCACGTCGCTCGCGACGTGGCTCGACGAGGAGTGGGTGATCGCGGGCGTCAACGGCGTCGGCGGCATCGGCTCCTCGGAGTTCGAGATCGAGCAGCTCGTCGCGTCGGACGACCCCGACACCGGCTGGGCGAACCGCGAGACGCAGCCCGAGGCCGGCGTCATCAGCCTCGACGACGTCGCGGCGAACCTCAGCCCGGGCGCCGTCGCGTACGGCTGGGTGCAGCTGCGCGCCGCGGAGGGCTCCGTCGGCGGCGACGTCACGCTCGCGTCCGACTACGCGCCGAGCGCCCTCGGCGCCGTCCTCGTCTACGGGGCGCGCGTGCACCCGTCGACGGCGACGTGCAACTCCGACGACTACGCGTCGACCGGTACGGAGCTCGTCGCGCCGACGACGTCCGTCTCGCTCGGCTCGGGCACGACGTCGTTCGCGCTGACCGCCGGCACCGCGGACGCGCCGGGGATGCCGCGCACCGTCTGCTTCCGGGTCGAGTTCCCGGAGGCCGCGGCCGACGACGACCTCCAGGGCGAGCTCGCCTCGCTCGGCTGGCACTTCGTCGCCGAGTCCGACTGACGCGCGACCCGCGAGGGACCGAGGCGGACATGGACACGACGATCGCGACTGAGGCGACGGCGCGCGCCGAGCGCGCCGGGCGGGGATTCCCGTTCGGCGCACTCGCCGTGCTGCTCCTCGTGGCGGCGCTCGTCGTCGTCCTCGTCGGCGGCTTCGGCGTCAGCCTCGTCCGGCTCGCGACCGGATCGATGAGCCCCACCTATCCGGCGGACTCCGTGCTGCTCGTGCAGAGCGTCCCGGCCGCGAGCGTGGCGCCGGGTGACGTCGTCACCGTCTCGCGCGACGGGAAGGTGCCGATCACCCACCGCGTCGTCTCGGTGACGCCGGGTGGGACGGGCGCCGAACTCGTGCTGCGCGGAGACGCGAACGACGTCGACGACCCCGAGCCCTACCACGTCGTCCGCGTCGGGCGCGTGATCGCCGGAGTGCCGTTCGGCGGCGCAGCCCTCGCCGCCGTGCAGTCTCCGCTCGGACTCGGGATCGCGACGATGCTCGTCGCCGGCATCGCCCTCTGGGCCTGGTGGCCGCGACGCGAACCTGGAGCCCACGTGCGGGAGCGGGCATGACCGTCATTCAGCGACTCCTCGTCGCCGTCGCGGCCCTCGTCTCCGCCGCGGGGGCGTCGCTCACCGCCGTCGCCGCCTCCGCGGCCCCCGTGCCCGAGTCGGGTGAGGCGGGGCTCCTCACGCTCCACGCCGATCCGTATCCGGCGCACGACCTCGAGATCGCGCGCGGCGAGCACCTGCTCTGGCCCGTGACCGCGGAGCTCGACGCACCCACGACGGGCAGCCTCGACGTGCGGGTCGTGTCGGCGGAACCGCTCGCCGAGGATGAGGCGGGCCTCCGCTTCACACTCGCGTCGTGCGACGAGGAGTGGACCCTCCCGGCGCTCGAGGGCGACCCCGCGACGTGCGCGGGAGGTCCCGGCGACGTCGTCGTCCACGACTCCGCGTTCGCGACGACCGACGAGGGCGAGGTGTGGTCGCTCGGACCGATCGCGCCCGGCATCCCGCGCTACTTCCTCGTGACGCTCGCGCTCCCGCTCTCGACGCCCGGCGCGCTCGCGACGGAGAGCGCCCGCGTCTCGTTCGGGTTCAGCGCCCAGGACGTCACGGAGGAGACCCGGCTCGCCATGACGGGCGCGGGCTACGTGGGCCCGGCCCTCCTCGGTGCGGGGCTGCTGTTCGGCGGACTCGTCGTCGCCTCCGCGCGTCGCGCCGAGGTTCGGGGGTACCGCCGATGAGCCGCCCCCGCCCCCATCGCGCCCGCCATCGCGCCGGCGATCCGCGTCACCGCGCTCACCGCCGCGCCCCCCGCACCCGGCCGGCGCGCCCACGGGTCGCCGCCCTGAGCGTCGGCGCCGTCGTCGGCGCCCTCGTGCTGCCGATCGCCGTGCATCCCTCGGTCGCCTCCTGGGCGGACGCCGAGTTCGTGCGCGCCCACGCGGCGGCGCTCGACTGCGCCACGCCCGACGCCGGCACCGCCCAGGCACGCTCGCAGCTCCTCGGCGGCACGCTGCTCGGACTCGACCTCGACGGCGTCGCCGAAGTGTGGGGAGTGCGGGCCGAGAGCAACGGGGAGACGACGACCCCGACGCCCGACGACGCGGTGGTGGTACCGGGCTCCGACGACACCGCGTACCAGGACCCTCTCACGGTCACCGCCCTCGGCGCGATCACCCTGCCCCTCGGGAACCTGCTCCGCCTCCCGCTCGACACCGACACGGGCGTCTACAACCAGTACGCGCGCGCCGACCACACCGCGGGTTCCGCGGGCGCGTCGGGGCTCGTCACCGACTCCGGCGGCATCGACCTCGGGCCCCTGCACGCCCCGAAGGAGGAACGCCCGGAGTTCGGCACCCTCCACCTCGGCTCCCTCCTCGAAGCGGGGCTCGGCTCCGCGCTGTCCGACATCGTCACCACCGGCGTCACCGACCTCGAGCTCGGGATCGGGGCTGTCGCCGGCTCCGCGGTGCTCGACGGCTGCGGAGCGGCCTGGACGGGCGACGTGTACGAGGCGCTCGACCGCGACTACGCGATCGCCGGACTCGACCTCGGCATCGGCAGCCCGCTCGTCGGCGACCTCGTGACCGGGCTCGACGCGGTGCTCGGCGACCTCGAGGCCGACGTCGCGGCGCTCGCGGGCGACCAGAGCGTCCTCAACGGCATCCTCGGCGGCGTCGTAGGGCTCGTGTCGGGCTTGCTCGGCTCGCTCGGCCTCGGCACCCCCACCGTGGAGCTCGCGCTCACCATCGACCTCGCCGCGGCGCGGGGGCTGCTCACCGAGACGATCACCGACGGCAACGGGATCGTCGAGCTCGATCTGGACGGAGGCACGATCGGGGTCGACCTCGCCGCCCTCCTCGGCGAAGCCTACGGCGGCGACGGGTTGAACGGCCTCGCCCCGAACACTCAACTGCTCATCGACGCGCCGGTCCTCGCGGCGCTCGAGGACGCCGTCACCGACGCCGTCGCGGGACTCGTCGACGACCTCGTGCTCGTCGTGGAGCGCGCCCTCGACCTCGTGCGCGTCGAGGCGACCGTTCATCTCCCGATCCTCAGCGGACTGCTGCTCTCCCTCGGGGTCCTCGACGTCACCGTCGACGCCTCCCTCGCCTCGCTCCTGGACGGGTCGGCGGTGGTGGGCGTGGAGCTCATCGAGGACGACGGACTCCTCTGCCTCCTGAACGTGTGCGCCCTCCTCAACACGCTCGTCTCGGGGGTCACGGGCATCACCCAGGGCCTCGCGGCGGCGATCGGTGGCGTCGTGAGTGGCGCCCTCGCGACACTCGGGGAGGGGCTCGACGCGACTCTCGACGCCGCCGTCGACGAACCCCTGGGCGACCTCCTGGGGCTCCTCGACGCGACCCTGGGCGTGCTGCTCGGGCCCGACGGCGTGCTATCGCTCACCGTCAACGCGCAGAACGACCCCGACCCCGCGGCGATCGGTGCATCCCCGGAGCTGCCGAGCTGGACCGGCATCCCGGGGGGAGCCGTCCACCACAGCCGCGGGCTTCGCGACAGGGCGGTACGACATCGCCGCCCTCGTCCTCGGCGTCGTCGGCGCGATCGACGCCGTCGAGCTCGTGCTCGCCCGCGCGTCGGTCGGCGCGAACACCGTCGGCTGATCCGCACCGACGCCGGTGCGCCGAGAAACTAGGGTGGAGGGCGTGTCAACGCGCCTCTCCTCCCTCTTCGTCCGCACCCTGCGCGAGGACCCCTCCGACGCGGAGGTGACCTCGCACCGGCTCCTGGTGCGCGCCGGCTACATCCGCCGGCAGGCTCCGGGCATCTTCGCCTGGCTGCCGCTCGGCCTGCGGGTGCGCGCGAAGATCGAGCGCGTCATCCGTGAGGAGATGGCGGCCGCGGGAGCGCAGGAGGTGCTCTTCCCCGCGCTGCTGCCCCGCGACCCCTACGAGGCGACGGGTCGCTGGGAGGAGTACGGCGACAACATCTTCCGCCTCAAGGACCGCAAGGGCGCCGACTACCTCCTCGCGCCCACGCACGAGGAGGTCTTCACGCTCCTGGTGAAGGATCTCTACTCGTCGTACAAGGATCTGCCGCTCACGATCTACCAGATCCAGGACAAGTACCGCGACGAGGCCCGCCCCCGTGCCGGCCTCCTCCGCGGCCGCGAGTTCACGATGAAGGACGCCTACTCCTTCGACGCCACGGACGCCGGGCTCGACGCCTCCTACCAGGCGCAGCGCGACGCGTACGAGCGCATCTTCGCGCGCCTCGGCCTCGACTACGTCATCGTGCAGGCGGATGCCGGAGCCATGGGCGGGTCGCGCTCGGAGGAGTTCCTGCACCCCACGCCCATCGGCGAGGACACGTTCGTGCGCAGCGCGGGCGGCTACGCCGCCAACGTCGAGGCGTTCACGACGCTCGTGCCCACCGTCGACGTCGACGTCGCGACGCTCCCCGAGGCGAAGGTGCTGCCCTCGCCGAACACCCCCACCATCCAGACGCTCGTCGACCTCGCCAACGCCGAGTACCCCCGCCCCGACCGGGCGTGGACCGCGGCTGACACCCTCAAGAACGTCGTGCTCGCGCTCACGCACCTCGACGGGACGCGCGAGGTGGTCGTCGTCGGCATCCCCGGCGACCGCGAGGTCGACATGAAGCGCGCCGAGGTCGCGTTCGCGCCCGCCGAGGTCGAGGCGGCGACGGAGGACGACTTCCGCAGGCACCCCGGGCTCGTGAAGGGCTACATCGGACCGTGGTCGACGCTCGGTCCCATCCTCGGCGAGGAGTCGGCGACGAACCTCCGCTACCTCCTCGACCCCCGCATCGTCGACGGCACGTCGTGGGTCACCGGGGCGAACGAGGACGAGAAGCACGTCTTCGGCCTCGTCGCGGGTCGCGACTTCACGGGCGACGGCTGGGTGGAGATCGCCGACGTGCGCCCCGGCGACCCCGCCCCCGACGGCTCCGGACCCGTCGAGCTCGCGCGCGGCATGGAGATCGGCCACGTGTTCCAGCTCGGCCGCAAGTACGCCGAGGCCCTAGGGCTGCAGGTGCTCGACGAGAACGGCAAGCTCGTGACCGTCACGATGGGCTCCTACGGCATCGGCGTCACCCGCATCCTCGCCGCGATCGCCGAGACGACCGCCGACGACCGGGGGCTGCTGTGGCCGAAGGAGGTCGCGCCGTTCGACGTGCACGTCGTCGCGACGGGTCGCGACGAGCTCGCCTTCTCCGTCGCCGAGCAGGTCGTCGCAACGCTCGAGGAGGCGCGCTTCGACGTGCTCTTCGACGACCGTCCGAAGGTGTCGCCCGGCGTGAAGTTCGGCGACGCGGAGCTCCTCGGGGTGCCGACGATCGTCATCGTCGGCCGCGGCGCCGCCGACGGGGTCGTGGAGCTCTGGGATCGTCGCTCCGGCTCCCGCGAGGAGGTCCCCGTCGCGGAGCTGCTCTCCCGCCTCGGCTAGCGCCGGGGAGACCCCTCGATTCGTGCCTTCCTGTCGAATCCGGAGGTCGAAATCGACAGGAAGGCACGAATCTTTCACGCAGTCATAGGTTGAGGTGCGTGCGCACGCGTGAGACGAGCGCTGCGGGGTTGCCGAAGAGCTGCCTCGCCGTGACGCGAAGGGTGCGCCAGCCGGCGTCGGCGAGGAGTTCGCGACGCTCGATGTCGCCCTCCCACGCGGCACGATCCCGATGCACATCACCCTCGTACTCGATCGCCAGGTGCGACGGGGGATAAGCGAGGTCGGGGTGCAGTACGAGGCCGCCGGCGACGGCGATCGGATGCTCGACGACAGGTTCCGGAAGGCCGCCCCGGAGCAATGCGAGACGCAGAAGCGTCTCCGGGCGGGATCGCACCCCCGTGCGCACGTGTTCCGCGGCCCACCGCAGACGGGAGGCGCCGGGACGACCGCTCCACGACGCCGCGACGCGACGCAGATCCTCGACACCGAACGCCGGGTTCCCGCCTCGTGGTGAGAGGAGGAGCCGGTCGCCCACGGCGGTGAGTTCCTCGCGTCCGAGAACGGCCGCCGACTGACCCCACGCGATGTGCGGCGGCGCGGCGGGCATCCCGCGCACGGTCACGAACGGGTTCTCGCGGAGCGAGTGCCCCCGGACGCCCGGCCGCCGCGGTGGGGAGCGAGGAAACGCGACGGACACGTGCAGGTCGAGCGGCAGTCGCGGGAGCGGGATGCCGTGCAGGGCGGAGTGCGGTGGTGTGGCTGAAGACCTGTCCTGGCTCCGCGACGCACAAGTAGGCACGGCACAGCTCGACGACGTCGGTGAGGTCGAGTCCGAGCGCGACCACCTCGCGGAAGGGCCGTTCGATGTCAGGCGCGCGCAACCGGTATCGCGTGAAGCCGAGGTCGACGGCCTCGGAACTGCGCAGGACGATCCGTTCGGGGCGGTGAGTCATGCGCCGAGCGTGGCGCGTGGGCTGTCGGCGGAGGGGTGACGCCTTCGCCGTTGGGGATTCGTGCCGTCCGTTCCCTTTCGGGAGGAGAGATCGACCGGACGGCACGAATCGAGGGGTCAGCGCCCCGCGGGGGCTCCCGTGAGTTCCGCGACGGCGGCGTCGACGGCGGCGAGGCCGGGGGAGTCGGCGATCTCGGCGCCGATCCGGGATGCCGCGGCGCGGTACGACGGCTTCGTGAGCACCGCCGTGACCGCCTCGCGCACCTTCCACGGGTCCGGGGTGTCGGTGCGCAGGTTGATGCCCGCACCCGACCAGGCAACGCGCGCCGTGGTCTCGAGCTTGTCCTCGGTGGTGCCCGCGGCGACGATCGGGACGCCGTGCTCGAGGGCGTAGTGCAGACCGCCGTAGCCTCCGTTGGTGACGAACGCCGAGAGCCGGGGGAACAGCAGGTCGTACGGGAGGTACTCGGCGACGCGGGCGTTGGCCGGCAGCGGCCCGGGGATCGAGTCGACCGGGCGCCCGCCTGTCGACACGACGACGAGGACGTCCTCGTCGGCGAGGCCCTCGAGGGTGGGGAGGATGAGCTGCGACACGTCGTCGTTGGCGATGGTGCCCTGCGTGACGTGCACGACGGGCCGCCCGCCGTCGAGGTCGCCCCACCACGACGGGGTCTTCCCGTTCGATGGGGCGGTGCGCGAGAGCGGGCCGACGAAGCGGATGCTGGGACGCGGATGCCGTAGCGGGTACTCGAAGCCGGCGACGGTGAACTGCAGCACGAGGTCGCTCCGCGACGCGGGGTCGAACAGGGGCACGTCCCGGGGCACCTCGAGCCCGACGGCGCGGTAGGCCTCGCGTGCGGCGTCCAGCACGGGCGCGAACACGAAGCGCTCGCTCGTGAACCGCAGGAACGCGTTGCGGAGGCGTCCGAGCGGCCCGGGCAGGGGAGGGATGCCGAGGCCGAAGGGCGCGACGTCGGGGTCGGCGACGGAGAGCGGCACGATCCCGAGGGTGACGATCGCCGGTCGCTCGTCGCGCGGGCGGGCGGCGAGGAGCGCGGCGCCCATGAACATCGCCTCGGTGATGACGACGTCGACGGGTCGCTCGGCGATGGCCGCGTCGACGGCGCGCAACTGGGCCGGGGCGGGCTTCGCGAACAGGTTCGTCAGCGAGAAGCGCACCTCGGGGACGCCGCGGAGCGCGGCGCGCTCGGGGAACGCGTCGTTGGGATGATCGAGGTCGATGTCGGCCTCGGCGGGCAGGGGGAGAAACTCGGCGCCGGCGGCGGCGACGCGCTCGGCGTAGCGCGCGCCGGTGAGCACCCGGACGTCGTGGCCGGCGGCGACGAGGTGGGCGGCGACGGCGAGCGACGGCACGACGTGCCCGTGTGCGGGGGTGCAGGTGACGAGGATCGAGGACATTCGGGTCTCCGGTTGATGAGGATGATTCGTTGGCTTGCTCGAGTATTCACTACCCGACTAGGGTAGTCAACATGCAATCGCGCACCGCCAACCCCCGCCGTCCCTACCGCTCCGCCCTGCGCAGCGCCCAGGCGGCCGAGACCCGCGTGCGGGTCCTGACCGCCGCCGCCGTCGAGTTCGCCGCACGCGGCTACGCGGGCACGAGCATCCCCGCGATCGCCGCCGCGGCGGGGGTGTCGCCCGAGACCGTGAAGCTCCAGGGCGCCAAGCACGAACTGCTCCTCGCCGCGTTCGAGCTCACCTTCGCCGGTCGCGAGGGCGACGACCCGATCGCGGACGACGCCGCCATCCAGGAGGTGCTCGCGACGATCCCCGACGACGGCCTCGCGGCGTTCTTCGCCCGCACCGTCGCCGAGTTCAGCGCACGCGGGGCCGGCCTCTGGGCCGCGTTCTGCGCCGCCGCGCGCTCCGACGACGCCGTCGCGGCCGCGCACCGCGACCTCCTCGACCGTCGCCTCGAAGACCACGCGCGCATCGTCGACCTGTTCCGGGCGCGCGGTCTCGTCGGCTCGACGCGCCCGCGCGCCGAGCTCGCCGCCGCTCTCGCGCACCTCGGCTCGCCCGAGGGCTACCTGCTCCTCGTCGAGGACTACGGCTGGAGCCCCGCGCGATACCGGGAGTGGCTCGCCCGCGCGACCCTCGACGCCCTCGCGGCGGACGAGGGCTCCGACGCCTAGAGCCCCACGTCGGCGCGGATGCGCTCCCGAATGGCGGCGAGCTCCGGGAAGCCGTCGAAGAACGCGAGCTTCGCCGCGACGACGCCGGGGCCGTCGAACGCGTCCTCCATGACGTACGTCATGAACGACTCCGCGAGGTCCTCGACGACGTTCGTCGCCGCGTAGTCGCTCACGAAGTCGTCCTCGTGGGCGAGGTAGAACTCGTAGGCGACGTCCTCGTCGGTGCTCTCCACCTCGGGGGCGTCGGAGTAGCCCGCCCAGAAGGCGTCGTAGAACTCGCCGAGCACGGAGCCCGCGGCGGGGCAGCCGTACGAGAACTCGACCTCCTCGGCGCAGGTGCCGGGCTCGTCGAACTGGTCGGTGCCGAGGGCGATGATGTGCGCGTACTCGTGGATGAGGGTGCCGACGAGGAGGTCGACGTCCTCGGCGGTCGCGAGGTTGACGGCGAGCACCCAGTACTGCGGGTCGTTCTCGTCCTGGTAGACGTAGGCGAGCGTGTCGCTCTCGGGGGCGTCGCCGACGCGGTACTCGAGGATGACCTCCGACGCGAACTCGGGCGTCGCGACGGCGTGGAACAGCTCCCACACCTCGAGCGTCGTGCCCGACGCGGCGGGGGAGAGGGAGCCGTCGTCGAGCACGTCGTACACCTCGACGGTGCCGAAGTCCTCGTCCTCCTCGATGCGGGGCTCGTCGGCGACGGCCTCGTAGTCCACGTCGTCGAGGTCGTCCTCGACGACGGGCGCGGCTGACGCACAACCGGCGAGCAGGAGGGGCACGGCGAGCAGGAATGCGAGGATCGGGTTGCGACGCATGATCCCGAGCGTACGGCTCGGCTAAGCTCGACGGATGCCCCCGGTTCGGGGTGGAGAGCTGAATAGCGGGAGGCCAGACGTGGACATCGACCTCGGCGTGCTCCGGAACATGGAGCGCGAGCGGGAGATCCCGTTCGACGAGCTGGTCACGATCATCGAGCAGGCGATCCTGACCGCGTACGTGAAGCACACCGACCGCGGCGCCGACTCCGGCGCGCGCGTGGAGCTCGACCGCAAGTCGGGTCACGTCACCGTGTACGTGCCCGAGGTCGACGAGAACGGGGAGGTCGTCGGCGAGGCCGTCGACAGCCCGGAAGACTTCGGTCGCATCGCGGCGTTCGCGGCGAAGCAGGTCATCAACCAGCGCCTGCGCGACATCGGCGACGACAAGGTGCTCGGCGAGTTCCGCAACCGCGAGGGCGACATCGTCGCGGGCGTCATCCAGCAGGGTCCCAACCCGCGGATGATCCACATCGACCTCGGCACGGTCGAGGCGGTCCTCCCGCCCGAGGAGCAGGTCCCCGGCGAGGACTACTCGCACGGCCGCCGCATCCGCGTCTACGTGACGAGCGTGAGCAAGGGCCTGCGCGGTCCGTCGATCACGGTGAGCCGCACCCACCCGGGGCTCGTGCGCAAGCTGTTCGCGCTCGAGGTGCCGGAGATCGCGTCGGGCGTCGTCGAGATCGCAAGCCTCGCCCGCGAGGCCGGCCACCGCACCAAGATCGCGGTGCGGGCGACCGAGCCGGGCATCAACGCGAAGGGCGCCTGCATCGGCGAGCTCGGCTCCCGGGTGCGCGCCGTCACGGCGGAGCTCAACAACGAGAAGATCGACATCGTCGACTGGTCCGACGACCTCGCGACGTTCGTCGCCAACGCGCTGAGCCCCGCGAAGGTGTCGAGCGCGTTCGTCGTCGACGCGAACCTCAAGGCCGTGCGGGCGCTCGTGCCCGACTTCCAGCTGTCGCTCGCGATCGGCAAGGAGGGCCAGAATGCCCGCCTCGCCGCGAAGCTCACGGGCGCGCGCATCGACATCCAGCCCGACTCCGTCATGGAGTCGTGACCGGCTGCCGGGCGTCGACCGGAGCGTGGGGGTAGGATGGAGCCCGTTCGAACCTGCCTGGGTTGCCGGCAGCGTGCTCCCCGCTCCTCGCTTCTGAGGGTCGTCGCGCGCGACGGACGAGTGGTGGCGGATGCCGCCGCTCGACTTCCGGGCAGGGGGGCGTGGCTGCATCCGGACCCCGGATGCCTCGACGCCGCGGTTCGGAAGCGCGCCTTCGGGCGTGCCCTCCGTGCCGCGATCACCACGGAATCCCTGCACGACATGTCAGACCTCCACGAATGGACTGATCGGCACATGGACAAGTAATGAGCGACTCGGAATGAGTTCCCTCACCCTTTGACGTCCGCTCCTGTCCGGGAGGGGACCCGGAACAGGAGAATTGTGGCCAACCCACGAGTTCACGAAATCGCCGCCGAACTCGGCGTCGAGTCGAGCGTCGCCCTGGCGAAGCTCAAGGACATGGGCGAGTTCGTCAAGAGCGCGTCCAGCAGCATCGCCCCGCCCGTCGCGCGCCGCCTGAAGGCCGCGCTCGAGGCGGAGGGGCACAAGGCGCCCGAGAAGGCGCCCGAGGCTGCGAAGAAGCCCGCCGCGCCGAAGCCGGCCGCCG
>Ga0065721_10049224_pt1 | contig 41167 bp, 49 predicted proteins | sample Mesricmetagenome_FD_59108 | JGI IMG/M metagenome (GOLD analysis project Ga0065721, IMG submission 59108) | Mesophilic microbial community from rice straw/compost enrichment Sample: eDNA_1 v2 (version 2) | ecosystem: Engineered > Solid waste > Grass > Composting > Bioreactor | place: USA: Davis... | reverse complement strand
GTCTCTGTGAGTTGTGATGCCCGAAGCGGGCGGTGATGGCAAGCCGGGCTGGGGCATGCCCCAGCCCGGCTTGCGTTGCGGCCGCGGCGACCTCAGCGGGCGTGGCGCCGCCGAGACCGGAGTGCGGCCGGACATGGTTGTAGTCTTCCCTCCAGGCGGCCAGGGCGGTTCGGGCGTGAGACAGCGACGCGAACAGCGTCTCGTTCAAGCATTCATCCCGAAGCCGCCCGTTGAAGCTTTCCACAAAGCCGTTCTGCATCGGCTTGCCGGGGGCGATGTAATGCCACTCCACCCGGTGCTCCTGGCTCCAGCGCAGGATTGCCATGCTGGTCAACTCGGTCCCGTTGTCGCTGACCACCATCCGTGGCTTGCCGCGCCGGGCGATCAGGGTGTCGAGCTCACGGGCGACGCGGGCGCCGGACAGCGAGGTGTCGGCCACCAGCGCCAAGCACTCGCGTGTGAAGTCATCCACCACGGCCAGGATCCGGAAGCGCCGCCCGTCGCTGACGCTGTCGGCGACGAAGTCGAGCGACCAGCGCTGGGTTGGCCCCTGCGGCAAAGCCAGCGGCGCCCGCGTGCCCAAGGCGCGCTTGCGTCCACCGCGCCGGCGCACCTGGAGCTTCTCCTCGGTGTAGAGCCGGCGCAGCTTCTTCTGGTTCATGGCATGGCCCTCGCGGGCCAGCAGCAGATGCAGCCGGCGGTATCCGAAACGGCGCCGCTGACGCGACAGCTCGCGCAGCCGCTCACGGACAGCCGCATCATCCGGGCGCCGGGAGCGGTAGCGCACGGTCGAGCGATCCACTCCCAGTACAAGGCACGCCCGCCGCTCGCTCACGCCGTGGCTGGCACGGACGTGAGCAACGGCATTCCACACAGCCGCGGGCGTCACCATTTTTTTGCGGCGACGTCCTTCAGGATGGCATTGTCGAGCACGGCCTCGGCCAGCAGCTTCTTCAGCCGCGCGTTCTCGTCCTCCAGCGCCTTCAGCCGCCGCGCCTCGGAGACTTCCAGCCCGCCGTACTTGGCCTTCCACGTGTAGAAGGTCGCTTCGCTGATCCCATGCCGGCGGCACACGTCCGCCGTCTTCTGACCGGCCTCCTGCTCCTTCAGGATGCCGATGATCTGCTCCTCGCTGAACCGGCTGCGTCTCATCCGTCCGTCTCCTCTCGATGACGGACTCTACCCATTGCTGGAGGAATTTTCCGGTCTCAGGTCAACTCAGATCTCGTTAGTTGAAGCGTGTTCACACAATCGCATGGCTCTTCAATGGAAGATCGATTTCGTCGCCGGTACGGCCGAGTCTACGGCTGGTACGGTACGGTTCTATCAACGGAATGGCGAGCACTTCGTCGTTCACGAGATAATCCGCCAGCCGGGCGCAGGATTGTCCGGTATTGCCCTATCCCACTCTGCATTGCGGGCCATTGAGGCCGCGGTAAAGCAGAGGCGACGCGGCGCTGCATGAAGGAGTTCGACGCCCCAGCAAATCGCTTCGCTGACCGGTTTCAGCGCTCGCCCCTACCCCGCTGCTCGGGGGGCGATCGTGACGCTGCCGCCAAATTCCCTCTGCGCCGCACATCAACTCCCCTGCGGGGCTTTCGGCCACACTGCCCCAGCGGCGAAACGTCCCGGAGGCCGAAAGCGGTCGCCGGGACGTTGCGCTCGAGGAACAATCAGGACGTCATACCGGCCAGCCTCATCAGCATCCGCAGCGCCATGGCAGCGAATCCCAATCCGGCCACGCTTGCCGCCCAGATCAGTACAAACCAGCCGATGCGCGGCAACCAGCCGGGTTTCCCGGCCATCGTGACGATCGTCCGCATTAGTGATATCCCTCCCCCGCCCGCACCTTCCCGCGGAAAACATAGTAAGACCAGCCGGTGTAGCTGAGAATGACCGGGATGATGAGAAGCGCGCCGACCAGGGTGAAGCCCATGGATTGCGGAGGCGCTGCCGCCTCCCGGATCGACAGGGCGGGAGGCACGATGTTTGGCCAAAGACTGATGGCCAGCCCGCTGTAGCCGAGAAAGAGCAGGAACAGCGCCAGCGAAAAGGGCATCGCGTGGCAGCGCCGACGGAGTGCGGCCATCATCGCGGTGCCGGTCAGGACCACCAGAACCGGGACCGGCGCAAGGAAAAGGAGGTTCGGGAGCGAGAACCAGCGCTCCGCCACCGTGGGGTGGGCCAAGGGGGTCCACAGGCTGACCACGGCGATGATTGCAAGCAGAGCCAGCGTAATGGTCCGCGTCAACGCGAACATGCGGTCCTGAAGGGGGCCTTCGGTCTTCATGATGAGCCAAGTGCCGCCCAGCAAGCCGTAGGCGACCAGCAGCCCGATGCCGCTGAACAGGCTGAAGGGAGTGAGCCAGTCGAGCAGCCCGCCGGAATGGAGACCGTTCCCGGCCGGGATGCCGTCGATGAAGGCCCCAAGAGCCACACCCTGGAAGAAGGTTGCGACGTAGGAGCCGCAGGTGAAGGCGCGGTCCCAGAAAGGCCGGTGATGCTCGTCAGCCTTGAAGCGGAACTCGAAGGCTACGCCCCGCCAGATCAGACCGGTCAGCATCAGTACCAGCGGGAGGTAGAGCGCGCTCAGGATGAGCGAATAGGCCAGCGGAAAGGCGGCCAGCAACCCCGCTCCGCCTAGGTCCTGTCGCCAAAGGGGCTTGCGTGGGGCTGAAGTGATCGCATTTGGTCCGAGTGCCGATCAGAACCCTGTTGACCGACGCGATGTGGCGTCGGCTGTTGCCCTTGCTTCCGCCCCAGAAGCCCAGGACCGGGCGCCCCTCACTCGATCACCGGTGCTTTCTCGAAGCGGTCCTTTGGCTGGCCCGCACCGGGGCGCCCTGGCGCGACCTGCCTGAGGATGTGATGAACTGGCGCACCGCGTGGCGTCGCCTGCAGCGCTGGACGGCTGCCGGGATCTGGGGTCGCATCGTGGCAGAACTGCGCGCCATGGCGCCGAACGCGGGCTGGGATGTGCACCTGCTCGACAGCAGTGTGATCCGAGCCCACGCCCATGCCGCCGGGGCGCGGCGTGCGTCCGGCGAGCAGGCGCTTGGCCGCTCGCGCGGCGGCTTCTCGACCAAGCTGCACCTACGTGCCGACGCCGAGGGGCGACCAGTGGCGCTGCATCTGACCGGTGGCGAGCGCCACGACCTGCTGGGCGTTGGCCCGCTGTTCGAGCAAGGCGTCCTGCGCAGCGGAAAACGTGGACGGCCGCGCTGGAAACCCGATGCGGTGATCGCCGACAAGGCGTACTCGGCCGCTTGGCTGCTGGACGTGTTGCGCAGCAAACGCATCGTGCCGATCATTCCCAGTCGCGCCGACCAGCCGGGAAATCCAGACTTCGACCACACGGCATATCGGCGGCGGAACCTCGTTGAGCGCTTGGTCGGAAAGCTGAAGCAGTTTCGTCGTGTGGCGACCCGATACGACAAGCTCGACGCCCACTACCTTGCCTTCGTCCAGATCGCATCCGTCATGGTCTGGCTACGCAGCTTTGGCGACAGAACCTAGTGGCCGCGCTTGACGTTGCATCGCCCAAACCGAATAACTGGACTGTTTGTCATATATGGGGCTACGACGATCCAACTTTTGCCACGCGCAGCAGCATCGTACAGGATCCGCGCTACTACTCCTGTATTGCCAATATGATTTGGGTTCCAACCGCACTTAAGGCGTTTACCGATGCCTTGCCTGAGGTGAAGACACTCCTTCGGACCTGTGCTTTTCATATGTACGGGTGGGCTTGCGAACACCCCTCTGTAGCGGATGCGGCTGCCGAAATTCGTGGTGGGGTGCTTCCTCCGCATTATCCTGACCAGTGGCCGAGCCCTGCGCAGCCGAACCTTGTACCACCCGGTGTGTCGCCGTTCTCCGAGCGGATTGCTGCAGAAATTACGAAACGAAAAGCGAAATGGCGTGCTGATTTGGCCAACCCCCAACTTATCCACTACCCGCGCGAACAAGTTCGGGATGTTCTGGCATTCTGGAAGGTGATGATCTGAGGCCAAAGCGGCGTGCGATATTGTTGCTGACGTCCAACAAAGGAACGGCAAGCAAGAAATGGATCAATACTACCTCGCGGCCCATGCCGACCTTGCGCTCGAACGGTGGAACGCCGGCGAGAAGGTGGAAGCGGTGGATGACCTTCTCGGCCTCCCAGGCGCCGCGGCCGTCACCGTGTCGGCCATGTTGATGGGCTATCTGCACCGCGACGCTCCCGCGATGCACGAGCTGGTGGCTCTGCTGGTCGCGCGCTGCGCCGATCTGCCCGAGCCGGCCCCAGATCCAAACTCTCCTGGAGAGGTGTGGGGACGGCTGTGCCGGCAGGTCGGCGCGGACCGGGCGATGGACATCATGATCGACGTGAACTCGCCGGCACAGCCCGGCGACAGCGTCCAGTAATGGAAGGGAGCCGAACGTGGCAGCGAGCATGCGTCTTCCTGTTGGAACATTCGTCGAGGCCGTGCGCCTCGCCGGCAGCGTGCCATTGCACCGGCTGTCTTTGCGGATCGGTTAGAGTGGAATGTCCCGGCCTTGCCAGTCGGATTTAATAAAAAGACCAGTTTATTTCAATAATATTGGCGCGATCCCTATTAGTTTTGCGTACACAAAACGCATTATGTTTTCTGATTATTTGTTGTGGTATATTTAGGTGCCAGATTTTCTTTTCATGCGGAGGAGCAGATGATCGGCTTATCTCTGCGCGGCGCTTTGTATCTTTCTATCTGCACGATCACTTGTTTTTCTTCTGCGGTCCCAGCATTGGCCGCCGATGCGGCCGATATAGTAAGAGTCTTTCAATATGATACAAGTGATCGGTGTTACATCGACACCGATATTCGTTTTGTGGATTTAAAGGAGGTGTCGGTACTGTGACCCTCCGAGGCAAGCCAAACTCACGAAAATTTCTTCTGACGATCAGGGGGGAATTGCAGCCTCAAGTAGTGATGAGTGGGAGTGAGCCTGTCATTGCTATTCCTATGTCTAAAGAGGCAAATGGAAAGTCAGGTCTGGTCCATCATATTCGTCCTGGTCCACACAATTACTTTATTAATGAGACGGTTACTATCGAAAATTCTAGGTTTATGTTGAAGGATATCACTGACGTGCGGCTGCGGGCGGTTAGTACGATGCCGCAAGAGGGTGGTTAGTCGTTGTTGCGGATCGGTTAGAGTGGGCGCGGCGAGACCGCGCCCACCGCGGGCCAGCCGCTTTCACATCCGAACCAAGGAAACGCATCCATGCAGAACTCTGATTATGATCGCTTCACGATGCTCCTTGGTGAACTGGTCATGCATGCAGGCGCGCTGGAGCGATTAGTCCCTACTTCAATCAAGATTCTTTCGGACCCTCATCGTGCGCTCGCGAGCATGCTTTTGCACCCTAATTCCAAACTAGACACGCACATTGATATCCTTCGTCGCGTCTGTCATTTCCGTCTGTCTAGTCATCCTCAAGCGTTGGCCGATTGGATGGAGGCGATAAAGCGTCTCGATGATTTTGCAAAAGAACGCAATCGGATAGTCCATGATCTTTATTCAGAGACGGATGACGGTGAGGTCATGCGCACTCAGCTTACTGTGCGCGGCACGGACAAATTCGACATGGTTAAAGATAAGGTGATTCCACTTGCCGACTTCGAGCAGACGGTCGCATCCGCCCGTCTGCTCCGCCTGCAATTTCAAGATTTTTGCCTCAATGCTCCCGAGAATCCCCCGCTTCAGAATTCTTATCCTCGCCTTGCCAAAGCGCCTGAATCTTCAGCCTACTGACTCGGGGGGAATCACGGCCCGCTTTGCAAACGCCGCCGAACACGAGCGGGAGACCGCGTCGCTCCGCACTATTGGATCGAACTTCCCACTTCGCACCCTGGATCACCTCGGGGAGATCGTGACACGAGACTATGTGGAAGGAGCCCGCCTCATGGGCAAGCCCCCCAACATCCCCGGCTATGTCGGCAGTGTCCGAGACGTCTAATGCATTTCAGATTGGGAGGGTTAGGCCGCCGCGTCCCGCGCGACGACCGAGGCCACCAGATCGGGGCTTTGCTCGATCACCAGCAGCAGGGTCCGCGTCCCCGCGTCCGGCGCGTACCGCCCTTGCTCCCAATCACGCAGCGTCCCCAAGGGAAAGCCGAAGCGCGTCGCGAACTCCCGTTGCGTCAGGTTGAGCTTGGCCCGGATGCCGCGGACGTTCACCCCGCCAGGAGGATGGGCCGGGCGCACGGCCGACGGCGGCGCGTCCGCCCCATCGGGCGCAGCGTCCGGGTTTTCGGCAATCTGGCGGGCAATGTCTTCGTCCGTCATGGCGTCGATCGCCGCCCAATCCGTCGCGGCGAGCGCCGCCCGCGCCCGCTCCGACAGCCCTTGCTTGTTTGCACCGTGCTTATCCATAGCGCCGAACCTCCCTCGCGTTGGCCTTGCGTAACGAAATGATATGTCGCCACCCATAGACCGGGGTATAGGTGCAGACGAACAGGCGGCCCTCAATGTACCCATAGGCATTGACCCGCCGTTCTCCATAGTCAAACCGCGTGTCGTCTTTCTCCGCCACGACGTTCAGAAACAGAGCCTCAGCAAGCTCAAAGGCGACCTTATGCTTGTCGATATTGTACCGGTACTTACCTTCGTTCCAACAGAACATGATCGCGTCCGTGTCGTGACGCCGCCACAGTGCGGGAATCCCGTATCTCTGTCAAGTCGGAAGATGCGGGAAACCCGTACTTTCATGCGTTCCTGCCCTGATTGCGCCAGGGACCGCACAGCTGTGCAGCGTGGCCAAAATCGTCAGAACAGGGGCGGCCCTCGCCTACCTGTGGCTGATTGTCCCTGTTCGGCCCGGTGGTTTCCGTAACGTCCAGTATGCTCAGCACGGGCTGTCCAGAGCCTGCCAGAACGCGAAAGGGTCCTTTTACTCGGCCCTCCGCTCACCAAGGGTTGAGGGTGGATTGCGTTGCGCCTTCCGTTGTGATCGTGACCGTGGAATCAACCGGTGTTATGATGCGCTGTGCTGGTGAGGCCGGCCGCGAGAGAATGCGAGAAAGGCATGGTGTTTCAGCTCCAGGACGGCGATGCCGCCGCGCCCACGACTTCTGCGGACACGGCGCCGGAGCGGCCGCAGCCCCTCCGTCCGGACGCTCTGCGCCGGGTGCTGGATCAGGTTGAGGCCAAGACGCCCTTCCAGCAGATGTTCCTCCTCGTCGGTGCGCTCGACAAGATCGCCGCGGGCGCGGGCGAGTCCTGGAGCAGCTTCGCTCGCGACATGGCGGCCCATCTGCTCCAGGCGCCGCCGCTGGCTCTCGCCGGCGGCGCGGACCCCGGTCCGGCGCACGCGGAGGCCCGCGCCATGATCGAGCGCATCGCCAAAGGCGAGCCGATCGATCCGGCCGGGGCACGCGACCGCGTGTTCGCCGCCATCGTCGAGGCCCACCGCACCTCCCGTGACCGGGCGGAAGCGATCACGGTTCGCGAGGCGGCCGACCGCCGCCGCGTCCTCGACCTGATGCAGGACCGCCTGCCCATCGCGGTCGTTGCGGCGATCGCCGTCACCGCCCAGACGCTCAAGGGCCTGCTGGCCACGGATGGCGCGCCGGCGGACCGGGTGGCTGCGCTGGACGCCGGCCTCGATGCCGGCCTGCAGGCGCTGTCCGCCAAGGGCATTCAGCCGTCGGACGCGCTGCAAGCGCTCATCGCCGCCGCCCGCAACACCAAAACGGCCGAAGCGGCCTCCGGTCTCGGCGGGGCCGGGATTGGCGCCGGGCGGGGTGGTGGCCTCGACCGCTGACCCGACCGCCCTTCCCCACCCCTCCGCGTCATTCTCCGCGCCCCGAGGAGATCCCCCATGCTCTCTTGGCCCCGGTTCCCCCTCCGCGCCCTTCGGTCCGCCGCCCTGCTCGCCGGCCTGCTGGCCAGCTCCATGCCGCTGTCGGCCGCGCCGCCACTGGGCCTGCCGGCGGACAGCTTCCCACCGCTCACCGGGTCGGCGGCTCTGGAGACCCAGGCCAAAATCACCTTGGAAACGCCGCTCACGCTGCGCGATGGCTACCGCGGCACCGCGACCGGTGCCCTCGCCGGTGGCGCCGCGGATGGCACCCCCATCCGTCTTTCCGGTTCCGTGGCCTTCGGGGCCGCGGCCGACGGCAGCGTCTCGGCGACCATCCTGTGGACGCGGCGGGCTGGCCAGGAGGGCGCGCTCACCGCCGCCCTGGTCAGCCGTGCCCGCGCGCCGCGTGACGCCGTCGTGCCGGCCGGCACCGCCTTGACCGTGGTCGGCGACATCGACGCCGTGCGCGCCGGCATTCCCGGCTTCGCCGCGTCGCTGGACCCGCGCGTGCGCGGGGGCTGCCCCGATCTCGTCCATTACTCACGCGGGGCCGTGGTCGCGCAGACGCGCACCTACAAGAGCGACGCCAAGGGGCGGGTTCGGTACAGCGACTGTTCGCCCGACGTCGGCGCCGGCCTTTGGCGCATCGAGCGCGATTACCGCGGCTGCGACTGGATGCCGGCCGACCAGGACAAGGTCTACCCGGCCTACCGCCTGGTCTACCGCCCGCTCGGCGAAAACGGCCCGCTGATGCAGATCCAGAGCTGCCTGCCCGACCAGCAGCGCCCAAGCGCACCCTTCGGCATCACCATCGGCGGCTGTGTCCAGCGCCCCTTCTTTGCCCCCAACGGCGAGGGGGGGACGAGCACGGCCGCGCAACGGTATGGCTGGACGACCCCGGATGGCGTCTACCGTGGCCTGACCCCCTGCCTCGATCCGATTCCGGTCACCCTCTCCCACCAGGCGCGGGCCTGCTCCGCCCCGGCTAACACTCGTGGCGGACTCGCCGGCTACGGGCAGGGAGCCGCGATGAGCGAGATTTTCGTCCAAACCGACGCCGGCTCATCGCGTTACCGCAAACTGCTGCCCTGCGGCCCTTGGGGGGCACCCGCCGGAACGTACGAGAAGAACGCTCAGGGCTGCGCCGAGCAGTATTACGACGACATGGTGGGAGGCGTGTCCTGGCCTCTGGTCCGCTACGGGACCATGGCCCCGACCGGTGGCGAGGGTGCGGTCGGCCCCTTCGAGCCCATCACCGACTGCCTGCCCGACATCGATCCTCAGACGCTGGTGCAGCACGGTGAGCGGCAGGTCGGGTGGCAGCATGCCGATGGCATCCTGGCGTCCTTTCCGGTCATGCAGCGCACGCGCAACGGCGTCGACATTGGCCAGCCCTACGTCGGCGATCCCGCCCAGCACTACGCCCTGGAATCCGAAGGGGTTGTCGACGCCGGTGCTCCCGAAGTGGTCGGCTGCGTGACGTTCCAGGCTCGCCAGCTGGTGCGCCGCTATCATCGCCCGGATGACAGCACCGTCGACGTCCTCGGCCTGTACGACGCGCCGGCCATCACGGACACATGCGCCCGGTGAGGGCCTTTAAGCGTGGTAGGAGGTGATCTTGCCCGCGGTCACGGGCCGAAATAGGCGTCCGCCGCTGTCTGGTCGATGATGTGACAGCCCTCCTTCCCCGCGACGGCGGCCGGATGGTGGCGCAACGCGAGCAGCAGGATGGGCCAGCGGATGCGGCCGGTGATCCAAAGGCGGCAGGCCTCAGCCGCATAGGCCAGGGTCAGCCGCTCCGGGCGGAAGTCATGGTCGGCAACGGATGGCATGCTGGGCCTCTCCCTCACTCAGCACAACGAGGCGGACAGCCCGTCCACATCCTGATTCCGGCCGTCGAGACACTGGGCGGAGGTCTTCCAAACCTCGCGGTACGGAGCCAAATGAATGGCGATCGCGGGCCATTCGATGGTCGGCAGCAGCCGTTCCAGCGCATCGAGAAAGGGCCATTGGCCCAGGGGGTGGTGGGCGCGGTCGACCTTGACCAGGCGGATGAGGCGAGGCGGAAGGTCGTCGATGCCGAGGGAAACCCAGGCCGGGTCACGGCGCGACACGTAGGAGACGATGCAGGCGGCCGTCACGCTGGGCTCGACCGACCGCGGGTCACCGCACAGCGCCGCATGCCACGGCTCTCCCGCAAGAAAACGCGCCAGCAGCGGCTTCAAAGGCCGGCGGCGGTCGGCTAACGCCGGTTCGGTGTGTTGCATGGGGGCGGTCATCCTCGGCTGGCGGTGGTCAGTGCGGAGCGGGTTCGGCTGGAATTCGTGCCCGCGGACCGTCGAGAGCGTTGCTCACCCGCGGCCTGCTTCATGAATCGCTTCCTGAGCCGCTCACCACGGCGCGCAGGCTTCGCGACCTCACGCGGCATGTCGGTGTTGGGCGCTTTGCGTGCGCGGAGCCTTTCCCGGAACGAGCTGTGCGCCGAACAGGCGCCAGGCGAAGTCCGTGATGACAGCGCCTTCCAGACTGAGCAGCCCCATGCGCCGCAACGCCCCGATCGTCCGAGGCGCGCCGGCGAGCGGCACCCCGGCCGCTAGGGAGCGGAGGTAGGCGCGGCTGATCTTCGACAGGCGCGGGCTGTGCAAGCGCGTCGCCGGGAGATTGCCACGCTCGTCGACCAGGAGCAGGTCTGCCCGAGCCGGCAGTGGACGGGCGACGCCCTTTCGGACCCGCGCGATCTGCACGCCACACAGCCGCACGTCGCCATGCCGCGTCTCAATGCTTCGGCCGATCCAGGCCACGGCCTCCGTGATCGCTGCCGTCTCGCACTCTGCGGCAAGGTCGATCACCGCCGCGCGTTGAACGACCGGCCGTTCACGCCGGGTGAAGCCGCGCGCGTAGCACAGCGCGACAAAATCCCAATGCCCCGCCCCGCCGCCCGTCGAGGCGGCGCCGGCGGACCCGTCATGCGAGGGGGCGCGGCCCTCGTCCAAGGCGCCGCCATGCCGGCGCCGTCCCTTCCGGCACGGCTGGGCCTCCGGCCCGAGCTGGCCGGCCGTCGTGATGGAGGGCTGTGTGTTGCCGCGCGCTTGTGCCATGCTCCCGACCTTCGCTCGTCCAACGATCGCCGCGTCCGTATCGTCTGGCCCGCCGGGAGCTGAGCCACCCTGCCCCGGCGAAGCGGTTGCGCAACCGCTGGCGCTAACGCAAGCGCGAACGCAGGCAAATTATAGCGCCGTGTGGTTGCTATTTCCACGCTGTTGTCGCGAATATTCGGATATGCACCACCGGCGATTCTCGAATTCCGATATGCATCCGCGCAGCTTGCCGACGGTCTCTGGGTGCCCCGTCATCGGCCCATCGGCCGCGGGCAGGCAACCGCCTCCTCGTGGTCAGCGGCACCGCGATCGAGCGGCCCTATCACTGCGGCAAAGTTGATAAAGCCCGGCCCCTAGGGCTCTGGCGTAAGGCTGGAGGCATGCACGACAAGGCATGGCCGGGCTTGACACGGCCCGCGAAAAGGAGCGTCCTGCTTCCGCATTTCACATTGCCGACCGCTTCCTTGGCGGAGGCTGCACGGGCCGACACGCTGGTGCACACTTGATTTCGAGAGCCATAAGGCAGATGGCCACCCCGGCCCAGTTCCCCTATCCACTGCCGGCGGATGACCGCCCCACGGTCGTGGACCTCCTTCGTGCTGGAAGCGTGTGCACCGTGGGAGACTACCGCCTGCACCCGAGCGCCGATTGGGTGGGGGCCGACGATGCCTATGGGTGCCCACGCATCATCGCCCAGCATGGCGACTTCCCAGCGGCGTTGACGTGGGTCGACCGCCAATACGAAGCCGAAGCCGCGGAGCGTGCCGAATACGACGCATGGCGCGCGGCCCAGAACCCCTGATCCAAAAGGCACGGACGACCAAACCGTCGCGAGGCCAAGGGGCTTGTCCATGCACAACGCCACACTGAAGCTGAAAGACACCAGTCAATGTCTGCCGCCAACCTGAAAAATCGCCACGGTTCCAAGCCGCGTTTTGGCGCGACACGGCCCACTGCCGGTGCGAGCCACACCGGCCCCAGACCGGCTCCCCGTATCAGCGGATCGGCTCAGCAAAAGCAGGCGCAGTGGCTCACGCGGGCCGAGGACGCCGAACGCCGCGGCGATGCCGTGGAGGCAGAGATGTGCCGACAATACGCCGAACACTGGTTTCGCGTGTCGCGGGGGCAGGATTGAGCGGACCAGCCTTGCCATGCCAATTCGCCCTCGGCAACGACGGCGGGGGCATCGGCCATAGCGGCTCAGAACCACTGACGTGAAATCGAATGGAAAACGGATGATGCAAAAGCTCGAACCGATCAGCTGGAATGATCTTGCGGCCGAACTGGACGATGTCATGATGCCCGCCGACCAGATTGCGGAGTACCATCGGCTCTGGCACGCCTCGGGTGCCGATCAGGCGCGTCTGGCCTCCTGCATCCGCGCCGACATCGAACAACGCCGCCCGCTGGCCGCTGACATCACCAACCGTGCAGGCCTCCTGCTGCGCGCCATCCAAGGCATGTCGCCGGACAGCTTCCAAGGCGATGCCAAGACCGTTGTGGGCAAAATCAAAGAGCGCGCGGGACTGAGCGAGCTGCCCAGGCCGCCTTCACCGACCCGCCACTGAGCGTGGAGGCAGCATCCGGTTCCTCGTCGCTCTTTCGGCGCGCATGTCCCGAAGGTCGCGCGCTTACCAGCGCCGCCCTTCCGAGAAGCGGGGGGCCTGCCAGGCCGGCATGCTTGGCGAAGGCCAGGCCTCCCCGCCACGTGCCCACCCGCTGGTCTGACGCCACGAGGCTATCGTGGTGGTCCCCGTCGCGTTTGTGGTGGTGGCGGAGCCTCCGTGCACGGTCACGCTCTGCCCCGAGAGGACGACGGGTCCAGTCCAGCTGCTCCCGAGCGCCCCGGATTTGAACCACCACGGCTCGCGCGTCCACGCTCCCCAGCTGTGCCGCTCGACGCCGGATGCTCCCGGCCTCAGCAGGATCGGCCGATCGACGGGGCGGGGCAGCAGCTGTTGCGGCGGCGGTATCATACCCGGCGGCCGGAGAACGGGCACGACGGGCTGCGTCAGCACCGGCGGCGCAACGACCGACGTCGGTGGAAACGGGCGCGGGAACAGCACGTGCGGCGGCGGCAGAAGCACAACAGCGGGCGGTCGGGCCACCGGGCTCACCACAACCGGGCCGGGGTGCGGTCGGACCACCACGACCACTCCGCCGCGAGCGAAGCCGTTGTGTTGCCCCCTTCCCGCCTGCGCGGCCCCGGTGGTGCCGCAGACCATCACGACCAAGGCCACAAGCACGCGCCCGAGCATGGCTCCACCCCCGACTGGCCGCACCAAGCCGTTCGGGAGGCAACGGACAACGTGGGGTGGATGTTCCGCGCCCGGCCAAGGAGAGCGTGATCACGCCGCGATGGCGTCCTCGGCCGCGATCGACGGGCGCGGGGTGGGCTGCTCCGAGGCGACGAGCCGGCACGGCTGCGGCCGGGCCAGGTCACGGTAGTATCCCGCGACATACGCCCGGATAGCACTGGACAGGTTCAGCGGGTTGTCCGCCGCCTCGTTGTCACGCTCGATGCGCGATGCGAGATCATGCACCGACAAACCGATCGCGGCGGCAATCTCGGGCAGCGCGTTGGCGAACACCGGCTCCAACCGCACCGACGTGCGGCGGCCGTTCACGGTGAGCATGACTCGCGCCAGACCATCGTTCGACATCAGCTTTCTTCCTTCGCAGAAGGGCGGCGGGACCGCTTGCGCTGATGGGCATACCTCCTTGTGCGGCGGAGACCCTGTGAACCGCTTCACAGAAAATGATGTCGTTCCCGGTGGTGAGCGGATCAGGCCTCAAGACATGATCCTGGCCGGCCGCGAGCGCGCCTACCGAGTCTGATCGCCATTCGCGTCGGCGACACCCTCCGCAGGGGCGAACAGCCGATCTTCGGCCAGGATTCCCGCGCCGGCCTCCAGCGTCGCGACGTAGGCCAGCAGGCGCTCCAACGTGTCCGTCCTGATCCCCACCGAGGGCACGTCACCGTGCTGCGCGGCTTTCAGGGCGGTGCGCAGAAGCGTGCGGTCGTAGGTGCTCAGCATCGGCATTTCAAAATCTCGACCTGTTCGGGCGGTTGCCGCGATCGAGTAGCGGATGCACTCAGCCCAAAGCAAGTGACAATAGATAGCAAGCACATTGCAGCCACTTTTGCGCGCATACCGCGTTATGCACCCCCACTCACCGCGTTCCCGCCGCTTTGAGCTTCATGCCGCTTGCCTGGCCACCACGACTCATCTTTGCGTGTGCACTCGCCTTTTTCACCGCACTTTAGTTATGATTCCAACGGGTGAATCGCGGACCAGGGGAAAGGGATGGGAATGACCGAGGCCGGTGTGGTGACTGCACGCGGCCGGACGGCCGGCAAGCGGACGACGCCTCACCTCGTCGTGCCGTTCGGCCCGCCGGTGCGGCTCCAAGCCGACGCGGTGCGCTTCGACAGCCGCAGCGCCACCAACGGCCACATGCTGATTGCCGGGCCATCCGGCACCGGCAAGACGCACCAGGTGAACCGGATCATCCGCAGCCTCGCCGAGCAGGGCGCCAAACAAATCTTCGTGCTCAACGTGCACGGCGACCTCTGCGAGGGCTTCCCCGAAGAGCTCGTTCATCGCGTCGTGTTCAGTGAGGTCAGCGAATACGGGCTGTCCCCCTTGGACGTCCTTCAGGACCCGGAAATCGGCGGCGTGCGGCGCCGCGCCAACAGCTTCATCAGCCTTTTGCAGCGGCAAGGGGCGCTCGGCCCGAAGCAACAAACGGCGCTGTTCCGGCTGCTGGTCGACCTGTACGCCCGCCATGGTTTCCTGATCGACGACCCGAAGACCTGGTCGCTCGATCACGATCCCCGGCACAGCCGCGCCCGGCCGGTCATCGCCCGCGAGGGCCATCACGCCCTGCCCGGGCTGGATTGGTTCAACAAGACGGACGGCGAGAAAGCCCGCATCCGGCGGGAGTACGAGGTCAGCTTCAACGGCGACAGCCGGAAGTGGGAGGTCCCGGACAACCATCCGCGCGCGGCGGAGGCTCTGGAGCTGTGGGGTGGGCAGACCGGCAAGCGCCACCCGACGCTCGCCGATTTGCAAAGGCATCTGTGGGATCGCCTCGTCGCGATGAAGACCGGGCAAAGCACCCGGAGCGTCCGCGCGCTGGAAAAGGTCATGAGCCTGGCGGCCAAGCGCGCTCGCCTGCGCGGCCGCAAACTGAAGGCCTCCGAGGCGGAGGAGCTCGACAAGCTCGAGGCGCAGCTGGCCGCGGCGCGCGACGAGGCGCTCGGCGCTTTCGAGACCGCGATGGCCGAGGTCGATTCCGGCCGGGAGATCGACGAGCTGATCCTCTGGGACAGCGCCGACGCCATCAAGAGCCTGTACGACCGGATCGAGGCTCTGCAGCGGGCTGGCATTTTCCGGGGACACCCTCCGCCCTTCGACGAGGGCGTGCCGATCTGGGACTACGACATCAAAGCCCTGTCGGACGACGAAAAGCAGCTGTTCGTCGACACCCTGCTGGAGCGCATCTTCATCGAAGCGAAGGCGCGTGGCGAAGCCCTCGGACCGGACACCTGGATCGTCATCGATGAGGCCCACCTGTTCGTCACGCCGGACGGCGATCACATCGTCAATCGATTGGTCAAAGAGGCGCGCAAGTACGGCATTGGCCTGATCATGGCCAGCCAGGCCTTCGTCCATTTCAGCGACGACCTGCTGATGTCCGCGGCGACCAAGCTCGTCCTCGGCTGCCCGGAGATGTACCAGGAGCCGATGCGGCGCAAGCTCGGGCTGGACATGATCGAGTACAAGGGGAAGAAGTACAACCCGCTGCGCTTCCTCAAACCCCAGCAGACGGCGCTTGTCAGCGTGGCCACCCGGGGCGAAAGCAAGCCGATGATCGAGGTGAGGATCGCCGCGTGACATCCCAAGACCTGCGGAGGAACGCCGAGGTCCCCGCCTGGACGGTGACGGTCGAAGACGATGCCGATACAGCGGCAGCCGCCCCACCGGCGGGATACCACCCGGTGGGCCATGGCTTCGAAACCGGTGTTCACTGCGGCCGCGCCGGCGAGGGCCTGCTCTCCCTGGCCATCACCATCACCGTGTTCGTGGAGGCGGGCTGGCCACTTCGATCGCCCTACACGCATGTCCCGGTCAGCTTCTGGCTCGATGACGGCGCCGGCACCCTGGCCATCATCCGCGACCCGCTCGGTGAAAGCTTGTGGAGAACCGCGTCAAGCAGCTACGGCGAGCCGCTCTTCGCGAACCAGCAACTCCCCTTCAGCCACCCGATCCTCGCCCGTGTGCCGTGGGAGCAGGGAGGCATGCTCGTCAAGGTTCCGCACCAGGCCCGCGCCGGCGTGCTCTACCTCGACATCGGCGGCATTCTGCTGCCGGAACTTGAGCCGGATACGCTGCAGCTCGATGCTGATGACTTGGTGTTCCACGCCGAACTGCTGCGCCAACTCGGCCTTCCTGTCGACGATCACGCCGCCTCCGGCGATCCTGCGCTCCCGGTCCTGTCCGACATCGAGTGCGCCGCGCTCCACGACTGCCTCGCTCCGGAACGCCTGGGCAAACTGGGCTGGGTGATCGAGCCGGACGGGTCGGTGATCGACGGCAGCGGAACCTCCGTGCTTCCTCCCGGCTTTGCTGATGCCCTGCGCAAGCTGCTGGCGGGCGTGCATACTGCAGCAAACGATGACCCTGGCCAGTGATGACCCTGGCCAGTGATGAATCAGGCCAGCCGATCAGACCCGCCATCAGCAGCCTGGAATAAGCTCACTCGCGGCTGATCTCGGCCGAAAAGGGGGCTTGGTCTTGCTCACGCTCCGTGGTGAGCGCAAGGCGCAGCGCCAAGCGTGCCGCGTTTCGCGACAGCCCGCCGAAACCCGCAAACGGATCCAGCACCGTCTTCGGTCACAAAGACCAGGGCTCCGCGCCTGTCGGGTCGTCGACACCGCTTCCACCCTTCACTTGCCGAGGCATGCATGATCGCCGCTCGTCACTGAGGCCAGCTCGCTGAACGCAGCACCGTTTGCGCGCCCGCATAACCATTTATTCACCTTATGCGGCGAACAGCTGCGATGCCTGCAACAGGCTTGCGGATCATGCGCAGCCTCTGCGAGTATCCAAAGATCAACCCAAATCCGACCATGCCCAAAGGGACGTCGATGGCTTCCATGAACCTGCCGACCATCGCTCTCGACGAGCGAACCCGCGGCATTTTCATCGAAAGCGATGGCGAGGGTGGCGCGGTCATCTGGCCGCTTCTGCCGGATCATGCGCTCGGCCTCCCACTGCCCGTCGTCGCTCCCGAGATCGAGGGGGAGGAGGTGACCCAGAACACCCTGCTCGCCGCTCCACGTTGGCGCGCGCTCCTCTCGGCGATCGCCGCCGCGGCGGGTGGCGCCATCATGGTCGAAACGGCCACCGGCACCAGCTGGGTCCACCGGGCGTCCACCGCGCCCGCGGGCAACCGCTGAGCGTCTCGCGGCAATGGGCACCTGAGGCCACCGATGCGCCCCTCACCATCCGAGCTCGCGGATTTGGAGCCGGACACCAACGCCGAAGCGACGTCATTCGCCACGCCCCATCCCTGCGGGACTGGCGGCGACACGATCGCGCCCTTTCTCGAAGCGGCAGGGCGCCGCAGCACAGCCCCGGCAAAGCCGATGGCTGCCCATCGCGGCACGACGTTGGAGCCGCTCGCAGCACCGTATTCCGCCATGCGCCCGACCGGCCTCGAAGTCCTGATCGGCAAAGGCGTGATCCCCGGTCCGTTGGTTGGGCTTTACTCCCACTGGGATGAGCGGCGTGGGGAGTGCCCGCTTCCTCGACCATGCGATCTGATGGATGAAGGGCTGATCCGCTGGTGGCCACACTTGTGCCTGAGTGAGCGCGAGGACAGGACCGGCCGCTTCCGCGTCACTTGGGCCGGCAGCGCGTGCGCCGCCGCGTTCGGCGGGTGTGAGTTGAGCGGCCAGTATTTGGACGACACCCTGCCCCGCTTTGATCTGCAATGGCTGCTGGAAAGCTATCAGCATTGCATTCGCACCGGGCGCCCGAGCTACACGCTCGCGGCCGACCGCCGGCATCGCCGCGCGCCGCAATCGTTGGCACGCCTTCTGTTGCCATGCGGCGAGCGCCGAACCGTTTCCGCCATCCTCACTGCGTCCTATACGGTGCTGTTTTGAGAACAGGATGAACGCGCGCCGGCGGGGCAGCTCATCGGGCCGGGCGCCAGAGCTTGCGGTCTCCCAAGGCGTCGACGCTGACCAGGAGCTCATCGCTGGGCATGCCACCCTCCATGGCCAGCCGGGCATGCGGGACGTGGCCCGGCTTTTCGACGATGGCGGTGACGACGTAGACGGTGGCCGACCCGACCGCCCGGGTGAAGCGGTCACCCACCTGCACCGAAGCGGGTGCCATCTCCCCTCCCCTACGGCAACTTGGCCAGCTCGTCGAGCAGGTGCTGGTACTGGTCGGGCGGCAGCGCCCGCTTGTCCGCGGCCATACGGCGCAGCGCCTGGATGCCCGCCGGCGTGAAGGTCGCCTTCAGCCAGTGCGCGCCGTCGTCCACCAGAGACAACAGGCCGCGGTCGATCATGCTCTGCACCGCGGCGGCCGGCTTCGGCTGGCCCTTGTTGGGGCCGGTGGCCCAGCGCTTCACCAGGATGCCGTCGTGGATCGAGCGGGCGCTGCTGAACCGGACCATGAACTCGCGCCGGATCAGGTCGCGCTCCTTGGGGAGAAACTCGGGGGTGTCGATCATCGCATCTCACAAGATGTCCTCGGTCCGGTGAGATGTAGCGCGCCCAGCCCCGTGGAGGAACGCCGCCCGAGCCGCAATCCACGACGTGGCGTCATGGCCGCTGCCCGCCTTTGTGATGCCGACGGCATGTGAATGGTTCCAATCTGAATGGGCTGGAAGACTATGGTTCTGCGGGATGGTTCGCCATATGTTGGCGATCATGCCGTTCCCCACTGCCCGCCCGCGCTGATGGCCAGCACGTTCTCTGCTCCCCCGGATCGTGAGCTGGTCGTCGGCTCCGTGGAGCGGGTCACCTTCCACAACGCCGAGACCGGCTTTTGCGTGCTCCGGGTCAAGGTGCGCGGACGGCGCGACCCGCTGACCGTGGTCGGGCGGGCCGCGGCAATCGCTCCCGGCGAGACGATCCAGGCCACCGGCCAGTGGGTCAACGACCGCACCCACGGCCCGCAGTTCCAGGCCGACCATCTCCAATCCGCTCCACCCGTCTCCGCGGAGGGCATCGAGAAATACCTCGCGTCCGGGCTGATGCGCGGCATTGGCCCGGTCTATGCCCGCAAGCTCATCCAGGCCTTTGGCGAGCGCGTGCTCGACGTCATCGAAAGCGACCCCGAGCGTCTGCGCAACGTGCCCGGCATCGGGCCGGGACGTGCGGCGCAGATTGTCGAGGGCTGGCGCGAGCAGCGCGCCATCCGCGACATCATGGTCTTTCTGCACGACCACGGCGTTGGTACGGCGCGGGCCGTGCGCATCTATCGCCTCTACGGCGCGGATGCGGTCCGGCTGATCACCGAGAACCCCTACCGCCTCGCCCGGGATGTGCGTGGCATCGGCTTCGCCTCCGCCGACCAGATCGCGCAACGGTTCGGCATCCCACTGGACTCTCCATTGCGCGTCCGTGCCGGGCTGTCGCACGCGCTGACCACAGCGATGGGCGAGGGGCACTGCGGCCTGCCCCGCACCGCGCTGGTGGAAGCGGTGCGGGACCTGCTCACCGTGGACGCCGCCCTGGTCGAGGCGGCGATCGAGGCGGAGGTGACCGAAGGCACTCTGATCGCCGACAGCCTAGCGGGCGAGCCGGCCCTGTTCCTGGGCTGGCTGTTTCATGCCGAGCGCAACATCGCCGAACGCTTGTCCACGCTGGCCCGCGGTCCTCTGCCGTGGGACGCGATCGACACCGACCGAGCCATTCCCTGGGTCGAGGGGAAGGCTGGCCTGACGCTGGCTCCCAGCCAGAAGGCGGCCCTGCGGCGTGCGCTGGGCGCCAAGGTTCTGGTCATCACCGGCGGTCCGGGTGTGGGCAAGACGACGCTGGTCAACAGCATCCTCAAGATCCTTGCGGCCAAGGGCGTCCGCCTGCGGCTCGCCGCGCCGACCGGACGCGCCGCCAAGCGGATGACCGAGGCGACCGGCATGGAGGCCAAGACGCTGCACCGCCTGCTGGAGATCGACCCACGTGGCGGCGGCTTCCAACGGAACGAGGACAGTCCGCTGGACGGCGACCTGCTGGTGGTGGACGAAACCAGCATGGTGGACGTGCCGCTGATGTACGCGCTGTTGCGGGCGGTGCCGCCGACCATGGCGCTGCTGCTGGTGGGCGATGTCGACCAGTTGCCCAGCGTTGGCCCCGGGCGGGTTCTGGGGGACCTGATCGACGGCGGGCTGGTGCCGGTGGTGCGGCTGACCGAGGTGTTCCGTCAGGCAGAGACCAGCCGCATCATCGTCAACGCCCACCGCATCAACGCCGGCCAACTGCCGGAGGTGCCGCGCAAGGGCGAGACGAGCGATTTCTTCTGGATTGATGCACCGACGCCGGACGAGACGACCCGCCACGTCGTTCATCTCGTCGCTCAGCACCTGCCGCGGACCCAAAGCTGCGACCCGTTCCGCGACATCCAGGTGCTCTGCCCGATGAACGTCGGGCCGGTGGGGGCCCGCTCCCTGAACGTTGCCTTGCAGCAGGCCCTCAACCCTTCCTCGGCCGAGCGTGTCGAGCGTTTTGGCTCGACCTACGGAGTGGGCGACAAGGTCATGCAGGTGGTCAACAACTACGACAAAGACACCTTCAACGGCGACATCGGCCGGATCGAAAGCATCGCTTCCGACGCGGGCGAACTGGTGATCCGGTTCGACGAGCGACTGGTGCCCTACCGGTTCGAGGAGCTGGACGAGATCGTGCTCGCCTACGCCACGACGATCCACAAGAGCCAGGGCTCGGAGTACCCGGTGGTCATCATTCCACTGCTGCTGCAGCACCAGATCATGCTGCATCGGAACCTGCTCTACACCGGCGTTACGCGCGGCAAGCGCCTGGTCATCCTGGTTGGCGACAAGCGGGCCTGCGCCATGGCCGTGTGGGGCACGCGGACCACGCCCCGTCATACCAAACTGGCGGAATGGGCGAGGGTGTACGACGGGGTGGTGCGATCACATGCCAACGGTAATTAAATCGCTCTGCAGAGCACTCATGCGCTACGTCCTATATTCCTTCACGGACGATCCACACACGAGGCATATCAAGGATCAGTGAACACGAGGACCTTGGCTCACATTCTGCCTGAATGATCTTTGCGGAGCGGTTCATCTTCTTTTGGCGTGAGGCTCTGCGAGTGCGCCAAAACGGGCGTATTCATGCAAAGTGAGGCAACCTCTCGGTTGCCTCACGCCCATACTGCTCCGACCATCTTGGCCGGCGGTTTGTGGTCAGGCCGCCTTGCCGTTGATGGCGTCTTTGAGCGCCTTGCCGGCGGAGAACTTCGGCGCCTTGGACGCGGCAATCTTGATCTCGACGCCGGTCTGCGGGTTACGGCCGGTGCGCTCGCCGCGCTCGGCGATCTCGAACTGCCCGAAGCCGGGCAGCTTGATCGCCTCCCCCTTGACCAGCGCCTCCTGCAGGCTGTCGAGCACGGCATCCAACGCCTTGCCGGCGTCGGCCTTGGTGCCGCCGAGCTTGGCGGCGATCGCATCGATGAGTTCGGCCTTGGTCATGTGTCATTCCCCCATACGTCGCGGAACCCCTGTGATTCCGCTGGTTCTCGATATGGTTGAAGTAACCAGACCAGAATCCCGCGCGCAAGGGTAACCAAGCTGGGCCCGCGAGTTGCCTTCGCGAAAGTTGCGGTCTGCGGTGGATGGGCGGTCATTTGCCGCGAGCCGTAACCACCGTAAGTTCCGCCTCGGCGGCAGCCTTGGCCTCCGCTTCGGTCACGCAGGTCCCTCGGCCGGCCTCCTTGTCGAGCGCGGCGACGAGCCAGTCCCACAAGCGCTCCTCGGTTGGCAGACCAAAGCACACCAAGTCCCGGAGAACGCCCTTCGGTTAGCCCCGCCTCCCAGTCGAACCATCCAACGGCCATTCCTTCCGCTCCACTCCACCCAGCGCTATCATCACTGGACTCTGGAACGTAGCGTGAACAAAATGCCAGTGACGATGTGCCGCGGGAGGTCCGGAGTGGGGTACAAACGGATAGACTTGCTCTCCGACCATAGCCGGCACGGCATAGCCGTAGCCGTATTCTGTCGGAAATGCGGTCACTTTGCCGAACTGGACGCCGCCGACCTCCTGCGTCGGGGCCGAAGGAATCTGCCGCCGACCGCCCTTCCCTTCCGGTGTGCGCGCTGCAACGCCCGCGGCGATCAAATCGCCGTCGGCAAGGAGGCGCGGCGGTTGCATTCGCTAGGGCCGAAGCAGAGTTGACAGCGAGCCTCGTTAATCCAGGGCATGGCGCCGGTTAATGCTGGCGACCGCGTGACAATACATTTATCGGACCAGCGCCAATACCGGGGGCACGCCATAGGACGGATCCGAATATACGCTAAGCAGACAAAGCCGGAACATCACGCCGCCAGGAGTTCGGTTGCAGTGCGCAATGGGCGATGACCAGCCGTTCCGGGCACCCGGTCCGCACTCCAGAGATAGTCGCCGGTCAGGTTGATGTGTTGCCATCCGAGGGGCGCAAGATGGCACAACAATTCGTCGGGAATACGCTCACCCCCGGCGCGCAGGGCCTTGATGGCCCGCTCCATGTAGACGGTGTTCCACAGGATGATCGCAGCCACAACCAGATTGAGGCCGCCGGCGCGATGTTGTTGGTTCTCCGGTGCCCGGTCATGGATGCGCCCAAGGCGGTGGAAGCACACGGCGCGGGCGAGTGCGTTGCGGGACTCGCCCTTGTTCAATTCAGCTGTGGCTTGGCGGCGAAGGGCCGGATTTTGCAGCCATTCCAAGGTAAAAGCGGTCCTTTCGATGCGCCCAACCTCTCGAAGCGCCAAGGCCAGCCCGTTCTGCCGCGGGTAGGAGCCAAGCCGCTTCAGCATCAGCGAGGCGGGCACGGTGCCGGTCCGGATCGAGGTGGTCAGTCGCAGAAGGTCCTCCCAGTGCGCCTGGATCAGGGCCTCGTCGATCCGCCCGGCGATGAACGGTTCCAGAGGCGGCCAGGTCGCCGCCGGCCCGAAGGTGTAAAGGCGCCGGTCGTGCAAGTTCGGTATGCGCGGCGCGAACCGGAATCCCAGAAGATTGCATAGGGCGAAGACATGGTCCGAGACGCCGCCGCCATCGACATGATGGACGGCGATGCCGACATCCGCGCCATGATAGAGCAGGCCGTCGATGACGTGGGCCGCCTCGCTCTCCGCCACCGAGATGGCCTTGGTGTGGTAGGGCGCGTAGCGGTCGGAGATGTGGGTGTAGAAGGAGATCGCCGGGCCGGTGCCCTTGTGCGGATTGACGGCGCCGGTCACCTCGCCCGGCCCGCCGAGTGGGAAGTGCTGGCCATCAGAGCTGGAGGCCATTCCGCTGCCGAAGTAGGCCGCCAGCGGCTGCGCCTGCTGCACCGCCACGATTCGGGCCAGAGCCCGGCCATAGGCCTCCTCGCTCACATGCCACCCCGCCGTCCACGCGAGTTGCTTATAGCTGGCGACGGTGCATGCCTCGGCCATGCGCGTCAGGCCGAGGTTGGTGGCATCGGCCAATACGGCGGTCAGAACCACGCACCGGTCGTCGGCCGGCAGGCCGGTGCGCAGATGGGTGAAGCAATCGGCAGCACCGGTCCACTCGCTGACTTCAGCGAGGAGATCGGTGATCCGCACCCGCGGCAACAGCGCGTAAATTCGGTTGGCCAGCCGTTCTGCATCCTCCGGCGTCGCCGCTTGCAGCGGGGAGATCTTGAGGGTGTCGCCGTTGAGACGAACATCTACAAGCTGCTCCTGGGCGGCCTTGTCGCAGACCTCCCGCAGCCGCGTTTCCAGAAGCTCCTTCCGGTCCTGGAGATAGTGCACGGCGTCGCTCGGCACCGCCACGGGTAGCGGGCCGACAGCCCGCATCTCGGCGAACAGCGGCTTCGCGATGAGCTGATCCTCCACCGCCCGGTACTGCCGGCTGCCGACCACCCAGACGTCACCGGCACGCAGCCGGTCGCGAAGCTCCGCGAAGACGCACAGCTCATAGGCTTGGCCGTCGATAGCACCATCGCGGAGGACGGCGGTCCGCCAACTCCGTCGGATGAAGCCGGTCGGCATGTCCGTCGGCCAGGTTCGCCGGCTGCCGGCATAGAAGGTGCGCAGCGCCGTGATCGCGCGGACCAGCCCGGTCACGGCGGCGATGCCCTTGAAGTCGAACGCGTCCAAGAACAGCGGGCCGACCCGCCGTAGGAGGGCATGGTTCGCTGCGGCAAGCGCAAGGTAGTCGGGCGCGTCATTCCGGGTCAGCCCCTTGGCTTCCGCAATGGTTTCGGCGAAACGGTCCCAAGGGATCACATTGCCGACTGCGGCGAAAGCGTCGGCCCCGGCTTCCCGGGCTTCGATCAGCGCGTCGCCAAGCTTGGCCAGCAGGCGCACCTTGTCGTTGAGAGACCGGGCATTCTTCTGGAGGTTGGCCGAGGCCCGCCGTTCGGCCCGCCGAAACATCCGTCCGATCAGCCGGTCGAAGAGGCCGATGGCCTCGTCGGTGAGCCGAGTGATCGTATCCAGCACCGTCACGATCAGGATGGCGTGGCGTCGCAGCGGGCTGAGCGCCCGGAGGTGCTGGGCGGTCAGGCGGCTCCCCTCGCGGGCGAGTTGGCGGATCCGGTCGGCGTGGATGCCGTCGGTCGCCGCGGGGTTGATGCCCACCTGCCGGAGATGCCGGAGCTGATCGACCAAGCGTGCCATGGACCGATGACCGGGCGCACCGGGCGACTGGCGAGCCCAGGCGAGGGAGCTGACGGCGGTCCCGGGATGGTTGTCCAGAAGCGCGTTTAGAGCGGCGCGGCGTTCTGGCAACAGGGTGCCGTCCAGTGTGGTGGCGGTATGGCGTTCCGCCTGCAGGAGGGCGGCGGCAACCATGTGCTCGACGGTGGTCGTTCCCGGAGCGGCGATGCACCGCCGTCGCAACTCCGCCATTAGCGCCTCGGCGACCGCGATCGCGCTGACCGTCGCCAGAGCGATCGGCATCAGCCACGCCGAAAGCTCCCGATGGTCGGGTTGGGAAAAGGTGCGGAATCCGAAGGCGTCGCGCAGCGCGTCCAGGTGATCGTAGCGGGTCGGCGCGCGGGTCGCATAGTCGGAGAGGGCGTCCGGATCGATGTCCAGTTGCTCCGCCACGAATGTGACGATCTCCAGCGGGACCAGCTCGCCGGGCCGGATCAGCCGGCCGGGATAACGCAGGGCGCAGAGCTGGAGGGCGAAGCCCAGACGGTTGTGCGGCCGGCGCCGCCGGGCGATGACCGCCAGATCGTCGGGCCTGAGGGTATAATGGCGGATGAGGTCGGCCTCGGCAGTGGGCAGGGCGAACAGGGCGGTGATCTGGGCGTCGGTGAGGACGCGGCGGCGCGGCATGGAGGAAGCTGTCCCAGTTGGAGTATAGTCTGATCTGGATGGCCGCCACCCTAGCCGGGACGCGGGTTTGCCGGCCATCGATCCGGGAGGGTTCAAGTGGGACAGCGCGCTGCCCTTTACTGCCGGGTGTCCACCGCCGACCAATCGTGTGAGCGACAGGAGCGCGACCTCCTCGCTTTTGCCGCACGTGCCGGCTACGAGGTGATGGGAGTGTTCAAGGAGACCGACTCCGGGGTGAAACTCGACCGTATCGAGCGCCGGAAGGTGATGGCGCTCGCCCAAGCCCGGCACATCGATGCCGTCCTGGTGACGGAGCTGTCGCGCTGGGGCCGCAGCACGCTGGATCTGCTGGAAACCCTGCGGGAGCTGGAAGCGCGGCAGGTCTCGGTGATCACCTTGAGCGGCATGATCTTCGACCGGTCGAGCGCCACCGGGCGCATGATGGCCATCGTGCTGGCCGGCATTGCCGAGTTCGAACGCGACTTGCTGCGCGAACGGGTGCGATCCGGCCTCGCCGCCGCCCGGGCCCGGGGGAAGACGCTTGGCCGGCAGCCCGGACAACGGCCGAAATCCGACCGGTTGGCGTCCAAAGTGCTGGCTTTGGTTGCCCAAGGGCGGAGTTACCGCCTGATCGGCCGGGAGCTGGGGTTGAGCAAGAACACCGTGGCCGGAATCGTGCAGCGCGCACGCGATGGAGTTGGGAACTGAATGGCGTGGGACAGAGAGACCGATTGCTCCCAAGACGCCTATCTGTAGCGGCCTGCAATCATCGGCGGCCGTGCTCGCAATCATCGCCGATTTCTGCTCAAGAACGGTGAGACCGAAAGCGCCGTCGTGCTCACATTCGATGAGACTGCGCTCGGATTCAATGCCCCGCGCTCGCAATCAAGGGTGTCGGCTCACATTCCGAGCCTGAGGAATGGGCCTGGGTCGCAGGGGGAAATCCAATTGACGTGACCGGCCGCGCCATTTTTCCAGAAAAGCTGTTCTGCACGCCTCCCCGCCGGAGCGCAGGTTACTCGACCAGCGGGAATGTCATGGAGACGGTCGTTCCCGAGGTGGAACTGTCCACATTGACCCGCCCACTCAACTGCCCTGCGAGCGACCGCACCAGCTGAAGGCCCATGCTGCCGGGCCGCTGGTCGCCCATGCCGGGACCGTTGTCCTGGACCACCAGCATTGCCTCCTCGGTTCCAAGGTCCGAGCGGAAGCGGACGCGGATGACGGCATCGGGGCGGTCCTTGACCGCGTACTTGAGGCAGTTCGTGACCAGTTCGTTCAGCACCAGCCCAAGCGGCACCGCCCGGTCGGGGCGCAGTTGCAACGGTTCGAGGTCCCGCTCAATCGTCAGTTCGTCGCCCATGGCCCGTTCGATGCCCGAGCACAGCGCGTCGAGATAGGTGGCGGCGTTGACGACGCTCTGCCCGCTTTCGACCGTGAGAAGGTCGTGCGCCAGACCAATGGCCGTGACCCGCTCCATCACCTCCTTGTACTCCACCCGCGTCTGCTCGTTGGCTGCCTTGATGCTGCGCCTGCCGAGCAGCGAGAGGATCATCTGGAAGTAGTTGCGGACCCGATGGTTCTGCTCACGCATGTAGGTCTCGGCCTGAAGTAGCCGCCGCCCCATCTCCTCGGCATTGCGCTCTTCCGCGGCTTGGCCTTGACGGTGGCGGATGCCCAAGGCCAGTGTGAGCGCGCAGGCGAACATGAACCGCTGGTCATCCTCATCGAAGGCGTCGGGTACCGTGCTGTCCACTTCGATAACGCCCCAGACCACACCGTCAATGGCGATCGGAGCGTTCAGCACGGAGATGATTCCGTGCTCTTTCAAAACCGAGGCGTAGCGATAATTCGGGTCGTCGCGCACATCCCCGACGCACACGGAGTCGCGGGTCTGATAGGCCCGGCCCGGTGGCGACATCATGTCCACGCCCAGCCGGGAATAGCCAACAACGCCGGGATGCCACCCCTTGCCCGCAACCATGAGCAGGTCGCCCTTCTCACTTCTGTACTGCATCACCTTGGAATGCTGGACGCCGGTAGCGCGCGCGACGTGCTGACAGGCGAGGTCGAGGAGACGCTGAAGGTTCGTCGCTTCGGCCGAGACCCGCGCGAAATCGAGCAGAATGCTCTGGTGATGACGGACCCGCTCCAGCGTGCGGTGGAGGTCGTCCTTGGACGGCTGAGTCTGTGGCATTCTGAATGAAAGGCCTGTGAGTGGAAGGTCTCCGCACAACCGACCATTCCGCCAAAGGTTTCTGCCGGAGCCGGGTGATGGTGTCTCGGTGGAGTGCCGATTGTTTTTCGCGCTCTGGTGGTTGCTAGACGGCCCGTTCTGCGTAGAATGGGCATAACGGAAAGCGCCGGAGCCAACAGCGGCGATCAACTCCAAGCAGGTTGCCAAGAGGATCGCACCTTCAACTCCTCGCACCTATGCAGACGCGCCCTGAAGGATCGGAGTGGCTGATGCCGTGCGGTTCCGTACCGTGCCCGCCGAGCAACCACCATCCCGTCCTTGCGCCTTGCCGACGCGCTGAAACCGCCCACCTTTGCTGCATTGCCCGCCACGAACCTGGCTGCGGGTGACTGAGAGTAGCGTGTGCTCCCGCCGAACCGAGGGGGGCGCACATGGCCCAGATCGAGCAATCCACCGTCCGCAACCGACTGCTGTCGGCTCTGACGCCCGAGGATTTCGGGCTGTTGAGCCCCCACCTCGAAGCGGTTGATCTTCCATTCAAACAGGTGCTCATCGCCCCGGACGAACCGATCACACACGTCCATTTCCCGGACTCCGGCCTTGGGTCCATGCTCGCCCTGTTCGAGGGCGGAGGTTCCCTGGAGGTCGGCATGATCGGCCAGGATGGCATGGTCGGCGTGCCCGTCATCTTGGGGGCGGAGACGGTCACCCAGGAATGCCTGATGCAGGTGCCTGGCACGGGTTGGCGGATGGCGGCGGCGGCCCTGCGCAAGGCGACCAGCCAAAGCCCGTCGCTGCACGCCGCGCTGCTCCGCTACGTGATGGCCTTCCTCGCCCAGGTCTCCCAGACGGCCGCCTGCAATGGTGCTCACCGCATCGACGAACGGCTCGCCCGCTGGCTGCTGATGGCGCACGACCGCTGCCACGATGACCGAATTCCGCTGACCCAGGAGTTCCTGTCCACCATGCTCGGTGTGCGCCGGGCGGGTGTGACGGTGGCCGCAAGCACCCTCCAGAGGGCGGGCATCATCAACTACGTGAGCGGCGACATCACGGTCCTGAACCGGCCCGCCCTGGAGGTCGCGTCGTGCGAGTGCTATGGCATCGTGATGGAGCAGGTCAAACGCTTGCTCCCCTGATCTGGTCCTTGTACGGAAGCGGACCGACAGCCCTCTCCCTCATCCGCCAAGACGTCTCTGTGCTCTGTGTGGTTCTCGACCTTTTGGGGGTATGGGGTGGACGTCAAGGAACTGGAAGATTTGCTGCGCCGCCATCGAGCCGTCATGGCACAGGCGCAGGCGGTCGTTGACGAAGCCCGACGCATTCGCGCCGCCAGGAGCGAGGAGCGGAAGGCGGCTCGCCTGCGGGGGATGGCTCTTTCTGAACAGACGGCCCTTCGCATCGAACGCGCCAATACGGCTCTGTCGAAGAGCGGTGATGCCGACGACCATGTCAGGGAGGTGCCTGAGCAGGACAAGGGACCGGCAGCGTGACCCACTTGGTGTCTCATTTTGGTATGCCCCTGCTCGTCCACTGCATCGCCGACATCGAGCGGCGAGGTCCACGCCGGCTTGGCCCCTGGGCCAGGACATCGGACGACGACCTCCTTCCGTCAATCCCGGTGGCTGCGCCAGTGGGCGCACGATGCCTTACGTCGGGCTCGTGCCATCGGGCGGCGCGTGTCCGCGCGAATGCGCCGGCCCCGCCGGCGACGGCTTCCCGTGATGGCCGCTCACCGGCGATCCGGTGTGGATCGGTTCTTTGCGAGAGCCGCCTGGGTCGCGACGAGGGCCTTCCGGGTGGCGCAGAGCCGCTGCGCGGTTGCCTCTGCCATGGTTGGGGCGGCCTGAAGCCGTTGCAGACTTTCGATGATGTGCTCAACCGCACGGGAGCGTTGCTGCGCCGCATGATCGTGCGGGGTCATGGACGCACACGGCACGGCATGCGGACGAATCGCCTTGACCGGCCCATGGCGGACGGCCTCAAGACGGACGACATTGTTACGAAGGGTCCGAACCCGCTTCACCACATCGGCGAGCGACAGGTTGCGGCACATGCCGCTACACCACACGCCACCCGGCTCGGCACGCAGGCAAAAGCCGCAAGCGGCCTCCTCGGTCCACAAGCGGCGCAGCGTGCGTTCCGCCATTGCTCCCTCCCCCAATTCTGCGCCCCCGATCTCAGCAGACGGGAGTGGGCGGCCGGTCGGCAACTCTGCGGACGGCAGAGGCCCTTGTGGGCGATGGGGTATTCCCCGGTCATCGGCTGACCGTCAGAGGGCCGGCCGTCCAGAACATGCGGCTTGATGCGGCTCGTGAGGGCATATCCGTGTGAACCGCCGCAGTGAGACACGCGCGAGCGTCTCGACAGGGTCCGTTTCCTAGATCCGAGACGTTGGCGACCGCGGTCTCCAGCCAAACGACACGTTTCACGCAAGGTGAGCCGCCGCTGATGCTTGTAAGCACTTACACCTCTCGAAGATGATCGCACCCTTTGGTTCCCGCGGCCACGAGTCTGGGCATCGGCCAGAACGCGAAAAGCTGAAGATCGGATGTAGACTTGGTGTCCGGTTCTGATTGTTGGGGCGTATCAACAGCGCGCCTCTGCACCGCCTCCACCACGCTCCTGGGCGTTACCGTGCTGGCGTGCAACTCCAAGGGGGCGTGCGCTTACTTCGCGCGCCGAAGAGTCTTGTCCACGTGATCGTGCGCTTCCTCGCCCTCGCGCGCAGTCCGCTGAGAGTTCTCCTTCGCGCGCGGCGCCGGTTGGTCCAGTTGCGCGGCTTCGGCGTTCAGAGCGCCATTGCTGGGTGGGCTGCCGGTGACAGCGTTGCGCAGGCGCTCCGGAAGAGGTTCAGCCAGGACCGAAACAAAGCTGGTGCGCAGAAACCCCTCCGCCGCGCGGTCATGGGCAACGGCAGTACGTGCCTTCAAGTCTTGGGCCTGACGGCGCAACTCCGCCGACCTGGAGCGTGTCAACCGGCACTCCTCATACAGCCGGATGGCCCGCTCGCAAGCCTTCTCGGCCAGGTGGAAGGATGAAGCGATGCTTTTCATGCCCATGCCCCCAAAACCACGCTTCTCTTTCAAACGTTCCTTCTAATCCGCATTGGCGACAACAATCGATCCATCGCGTGGCATGCTGGGCAGCCAGGGACGTCGATGCTGAACCGCACCAAGGGGGCGACCATGGTGAAGAAGCGCCAATCCTCGCGTAGGTGGCTCTTGAAGGGTATTGATCCGGAGGGGGCACTGGTCCGGCAGGTCGGAGAGGCCGCAGTCAAGGACGGGCTTACCATCGAGGCGTGGGTTGAGCACTGGCTCAGCCTGGTCTTGCAATTTCATTACAGCGTGCCGGTCCACGGGACGCGCGTGCTGACAGCGGCGGAGCAGGCGGAAGTTCTGAAAGCCGATGTCCGACGGAATCTCAAGTCTCTTGAGAAGAACCTCAGCCGCATTTATCAGACCGTCGAGCGGACGCACGAGGCCATCGAACGGGTCGAGGAGGAGGTCCACTCCACAGAGGAGCGCATTGGGTCGCGGACGAAGGGCGCCCCCCACCGATCGAAGGACGGTTGAACTCACCTCAGAGCGTCAAAGCGTCATTGAACAGATTTGTGGGAAACAGCGGGAACGCGTCCCGCCGACTTTTGCTACGCCGAGCCACTATGTGGCCATCGCGCCAGGAGATTGCGGTCGATCCGGAAGGGGGCCGTGGCTCCCTACGAAACGGCCGTCGTTCCGGCTTTGTCCGCTTAGCGTATAACCTCATCCGTCCTATGGCGTGCCCCGTCCTTGAACCGATAGAAGCTGTCGCGCGAATAGCCCATCACCTTGCAGGCGCGGCTGACGTTGCCGAGCTGTTTGGCCAGCTCCAAGAGCCCGACCTTCGCGCGGATGACTTTCTGCTCCTGCGTCATGGTTCACCTCGTTCGATCGCCGGGGGGCCACGCGACACGCCGGGGTGGGTGAGCGTGTCGCGTGGCCCCCCGGCTCCCAACAGTTCAAACAAGGTGTCAGATCAAGTGTTGGTCAGCTCACTGAAAGCGATCTCCATTTTTCATAACCTATCTTATGTGAGTTTTCGACTCCGCACCATGGGCCTACTCTAAAGCCCAACTTTTATGGCAATACAACAGCGTCACAACGGCCGTTATCGCCCGCTCCACATCCTTCCGGAAACGCAGACGATGAATTCAAAGACCGTGCACCGCGCAAAGACGCGGGGGATAATAGGGCAATCTGTGGCGTTACTCTTAGCGGGATTCGGCATCATTGCGGCGGTTGCGGTCTTTATTTGCATGAACGCCACGACGCTCGGGTGTGGTGAGTCCGACAAGCCGGTTAACCCTGCGGTCAGTGAGTCCCACCCGCATCTTGTCGTTTTTCAGGGGGTGATCGACGACACCCGCGCCCAAATGTTCAAAGATCTGCTGGAGCAAACCAAACCGAATGCGCGCCTGATCGAACTTGCTTCTATGGGCGGTGAACTCTCAGCCAGCGAACGCATAGCCAAGGACATAGATGCCTCAGGCTTGCCCGTAAGAGTGAGCATACTCTGCGGATCAGCGTGCGTTCGACTGTTTACATCGGTGCCGCAGGACCGCAGACTTGCCACGCCAGAAGCGTTGTTCTGGTTTCATCACGGCAAACCGGGGAAGGCGAATCAAAGTTGCAGCGCTTGTGCGCTCATCGGCTCCCTTAACAATCTATGGCCCGGTTCTTTCAACCCAAAACTCATGCTCGAATGGGCGAAGGAAATCTCACCGAGATTGCCCGAGGTTTTGGATAGATGTGAGGCCTTCGCTTCTCCCGGCGGTGCCGCGTTGACCTGGCAAGAAATCCAGGCGATCGACAGAGGCGAAACTGGCCCCAACTGCGATGAGATGAAGGAGAGGAACGAGCATTGGGCTGCTCGCAGGGCACGCAGCCTCCCTCTTCCACAGGTCCCAGCGGACCTCGTGGGTTCGTCCTGAGCACAAGTCAGATCGCACGGTTACACCCCAGTCGCACACCCGGCGTTGCCATCGCCGGGTGTTGCACGTGGTGGCGTGCAAACCGCGCCAGGTTTGGCCGATGAAAGCGAGGCGTGCCTCCGATCATGCAGGCCGCACACTTCGCTTACACAGCGATCAAAGAAGCCCCTGTTGCCGGCGAGATGGGCCATGGCGCCTTGCTTGGGCGCGGTCTTCTCGGCGTATCGGGCCGGCATTTGGGGGCTTTTCCAGCGCGCTGCCTGCTGGAAGGCCGGCGGGCCATCCGTCAGCATGCTTACGGTTGACCAGGTTGACACGAACCGGCCAATGGTTGACGAAGTTGACATCAGCCCCCATACTCTACGGAGAGGGAGGTAACCATGGTTACATCAGGCAGCAACGTGAATCGCCACAAATCTGGGCAGCAGAGAACCGGTTCGGGGCGGAATCCGTCAGGAAAGCCGAACGTTAGAAGCTTGATTGTTGGTCACAATACCCTGAAGGTCAACGTCGTTGAGCGATCGACGCCCAAAATGGCGGCTGTCGATGTTGCTGACGTGACTCTGTTCATCGACACACCAAAAGCGAAAAAGGCACTGACCGGCAAGGGTAAGTCGAGCAATATGACGCTCAACCATATTCTCGCTCATCCTTACAAGCCCGGTGTTTACACGGGAGTCGCACTGAAAGAGGCCGCGATGGGCATCACGCGCGCGGTTGCCGAGCCGGCAGTTGCTCCTGATGCCTATGAACCCAACGCACGCGCCCGCGCCATTCTGCGTGGACGGCAGCTCGCGGAACAGGACCTTCGGGAAAGTGGCGGGACCTACGACCTCGAAGAGGTGCGTACCCTTCTGGGAGGAATCTCGCGTCAGGCGGTCGCTAAGCGCGTGGACGAGGGCTCATTGCTGGCTGTCGAGGGTCCGGAACGCGCCCGCCGATATCCGACGGTGCAGTTCACGAACTCCGGGGACATCATTCCCGGTCTTAAGGAGGTGCTCCGCACGTTGCCATCGAAGAACCCTTGGGTGCGGTTGAATTTTCTGGTCGCGCCCGAGGCACGGCTGGGCGGTCGGAAGCCGATCGATCTGATGCGGGAAGGCAAGATTGACGATGTGCTCGTTGCTGCGCGCACCTACTATGAGCAAGGTGCACGGTGACCTCGCCGTTGTCCTGTCCGGGGCCTGACTTCGCCTCCAAGTCTCTCCCGATCCACACTGTGCCGGCCGGTTCCAAGCTTCCCCGCTTCCACGACGTGAACTACGGGCCCTTGTATTTCAACCGCACAACTGACTTTCGCTGGAACTCTCCGAACGGCTCTTTCGGCGTCTGCTACGTCGGTCTCAGCGACGAAGCCTCGTTTGCTGAGACGTTCCTGCGTGATCCCGGACGGTCCTACATCGACCTCGATCTCGTAGCCAGTCGCGCGATGAGCCGATTATCGGCGGTACGGGAACTGCGCCTGGTCGAGATGGCGAACAACGGCCTATATCAAGTTGGCGTATCGTCACTGGTTTGCTCGATCACGCCGTACGATCTGCCGCATGCCTGGGCAGCGGCGATCCATGGCCATCCTGACAAGCCGGACGGCATCCTGTATCGCAGCAGCCACGACGATAGTGCGTACTGTGCCGGCCTTTTCGACCGTGCGGAAGACGCTCTCTTAGATGATAAGAAACCAGAAACCGACCTGATCGGACAGGACTGGTTTTGGGACCTGATCGGCCGCTACAATTTGACAATTCCGCCAAGTTGATTCCCATCATGGCGAGTCGTCCCAGCGGTGCCCCGGTCTGGCCAACCTGGAGACGGAGCGCATACGCAGCCGATTCCAGCGAACAAGGGTGCGTTCGAGCCCTTGCCGCCGCTCTCCATTAGCACCCTACCCTCTCGCATGGCACCCGTCAGCGTGCGCAGTGAGGCACGGGCTCGGGCGGTTTCCGCCTGCAATGCGTCGGCGCGGGCGCCGCGACAAGCGCTCGCACGGCGAACGCGGTCAGGGGGCAGGCCGCCATAGGTCCCCTGCCCTTCCTGGTCGGTCTTGGAGCGCACCAGGAACAAAAGGCCCGAGCCGTCGGCGTCGACCTTGATGTCCTCGGTGCGCAGGATGACGAGTCAGCCGGCCTTCGCTGCCGCGGCCCGCTCCATATTGGCGACCAGCATCGCGCGCAGTTCCATCACCGCCGCTTCGTCGCCGGGGCCGGCCTTCCGGCCATTCCGGATTTCCCAGCCCAGGATGGCGTTGACGGTCAGACGAATATCCTCGCCACCCGCGCGAACGACCTCCACCACCGGCGGCGTGCAGCCGCCCGGCTCGCGCGGCCCCTGGTTGATGGCTTTGATCAGGTCTTGGTAGATCATGCTGATGTCCTGGAGTTGCCAGTTACCGGGCGCTCAGCCCGCCAGAGACGGGTATAGGTCGGGCAGGAGTTGAATCGCCATCATCCTACGCGGGATAAATATCGGCGCAGGGCCTACCCAGATCGTGGCATCGCGCTCCTCCGCATTCGTGTCAACGACTCTTTGTTCTTGAAAAGTTCTGGCTTCGCGCCATCCTCGCCTGAGAGTGTCGTGGGTGGAGGGAAGCATGCGGGCGCCGGAGCCGGTGGAGATGCGATCGTGTCCGGTGGTGGCGGTCGAGGCAGTCGTGTCGGCGGGATTTCCAAGCCCGGCTGCCGACTACGTGGAAGGCCGAATCGACCTTGCCGACATCCTCGTCCCGCATCCTTCAGCCACGTTCACCCTGCGTATTGCCGGGCACTCCATGCACCGCGCCGGCATATTCGACGGCGACTTGGCCATCGTTGATCGGTCGCTGACCGCGCGCCACGATGACGTGGTGGTCGCCGTGCTCGATGGAGAGTTGGTGTGCAAGCGGCTGCTGAAGCGCCGAGGGCGCGTTTACCTCGCGCCGGACAGCGATGATCCGGCCTACCTACCGACCGACGTCACCGACCGGCCGGGCTTCGAGATCTGGGGTGTCGTCAGCGCCACGATTCGCGTCCACCGTCGGTGACGACCATGCCGCCGCGCGTCTACGGGTTGGCCAATTGCAACAACTTCTACGTGTCATGTGAAAGGGTGTTTAACCCTAAACTGGAGGGCGTGCCGGTCGGTGTGCTGAGCAACAACGACGGCTGCTTCGTCGCCCGCTCGGCCGAACTGAAGGCGCTGGGCGTGAAGATGGGGCAGCCCTTGTTCGAGGTGCGCGATCTGGTCCGCAGCCACAACGTCCGGGTATTGTCGAGCAACTATGCCCTGTACGGGGACCTTTCCGCCCGCGTGACCGACTGCCTGCGCGGCTTCACGCCCCGGCTTGAGGTCTACTCAATCGACGAGTCGTTCCTGGACCTGTCGGGTTTCGACGGCCGGGACCTGCGCGCCTACGCCGCAAACATCCGGGATACGGTACGGCGCTGGACCGGGATCCCGACCTGTGTCGGCATGGGCCCGACCAAATCGCTGGCCAAAATCAGCAATCACGCGAGCAAGAAGGCTCTGCTCGATGACAGCGGCGTGTGCGACCTGAGCGCCGCGGATGAGCGGGAGCACGTCCTGCGGATCGTTCCGGTTGAGGATGTCTGGGGCATCGGCCGGCGCAGCGCGGAGAAGCTGGGCATGCTCGGGATCAAGACCGCCGCGGACCTGCGGGACATGGAGCCCCGGCGCGCACGCCAGGTGCTCACTGTGGTTGGCGAGCGCATCGTCTACGAGCTGCGGGGGCTGTCCTGCCTGCCGCTCGATCTGGCGCCGGCACCGCGTAGGACCACAGCGGTCACCCGCTCGTTCGGCCAGCCGGTCACGGCATGGGAGGCGATGCGCGAAGCGGTCGCGGCCTACGCGACCCGCGCCACCGAAAAGCTGCGCACCGAAGGACTGGCGGCCGAAGCGCTGCAAGTCTTCCTGCACACCAGCCCGTTCCGGCCGGGGCCGAGTTACTCCAATGCCTGCACCGTCGAGCTGCGTCCGGCCACCGACGACACCTTCGCCATGATCGCTGTCGCAACGGCCGCCGCTCGCCACATCTGGCGTGATGGATTCGCCTACTCCAAGGCCGGCGTGATCCTGTCCGGGCTGGTTCCGATCGCCAAGGTGCAGCCCGACCTGCTGAACGCGACGGACCGGGCGCGCGGGGCACGGCTGATGGCGGCCATGGATGCGATCAACCGGACCATGGGGCGGGACACGCTGGTGCCGGCGGCAACCGTTGGGCGTGCGTGGCGGATGCGCCAGGACAACCGGTCGCCCAGCTACACGACCGAATTGGCGGACGTGCCTGTCGTACGCGCATGACGGAGCGGCCCGCCGGTCCTGCACCAGCCCGGCGACGTTGTCCTGCCACAACTCGGTCTCACGGAAGAAGCGGCGGACAGCGTGCGCAGCCAAGCGCGGACGGTTCTCATCTCGACCTGCTGGGCGTCGGTGTGGGCGTCGAACCTGGCACGCACACGGCGCACAATGTCAGGGCCCAGCCAGCCATGGCTCCCCTGCCCTTCTTGGTCGGCCTTGGAGCGCGCCAGACACAGAAGGCCCGAGCACTCGGCATTGATCTTGCCGTCCTCGGTGCGCAGCATGACAAGTGCGCTCCCACCCAGCAGCGCGTCTTAGGTGACCGCCAGCAGGGCCACGAAGGTCCTCAAAGAGACACGGGCCTTACCAATCTCAACGAGGATGAGATCCAGATGCGCGCGGCCGAAGCCAAGCGCCTGGGACTGGCGCGGACGGCATCGTCACATCAATGGTAGCGGCCTGTCGGTCGTGACGGTACCCTCGCGGGATGTCGTCGCTCTCGTATGCCCGCTACCAATTCCCGCCCGCGATCATCCAGCATGCGATCTGGCTGTATCTGCGGTTTACCTTGAGCTACCGGGATGTCGAGGAACTGCTGGCTGAACGCGGCATCGACGTGTCTTACGAAACCGTGCGCCGCTGGGTCGTGAAGTTCGGGCCGACCATCGCCGGCAACTTGCGGCGCCTCCGGCCGAGGCCCAGCCCACGCTGGCACCTTGATGAGATGGTGGTGCGCGTCAGCGGCCGCCTCATGTACCTGTGGCGAGCCGTCGATGACGAAGGCGAAGTGTTGGAGGTGCTCGTCCAGCGCCGACGCGACAAAGCGGCGGCCCTGAAGTTGATGCGCAAGCTGCTGAAGAAGCATGGTTTTGCCCCTACCCAGGTCACCACCGACCAGCTCCGCTCCTATGGGGCCGCCTTTCGCGAGATCGGTCTGACGGCCCACCATGAGCAAGGGCGGCGGACGAACAACCGGGCCGAAGTCTCGCACCAGCCGGTGCGGCGACGCGAGCGCAAGATGCAACGGTTCAAATCGCCCGCGTCCGCCCAGCGCTTCGTCTCCCTGCATGCCGCCGTCTACAACACCTTCAACCTCCAGCGCCATCTGATCTCCCGCCGCACCTTGCGCGCCTTTCGGGCGCAGGCCAACGTCGCCTGGCAGGTCGCGACCGCTGCGGCGTGAAACAATCAAGGAATGCGGTTTCTCTGCGTGCCGGGTCGGTTGCCGTGACAGTGCTTGGACGCCTTCTTTGTGTACCCGGAGGAGCTGCGGCATTCCAAACGCATCGCGGTGTTTCGCGACTTCCTCGTCCGCAAGGTAGCGGAGAGCCAGTTCTAAGGGTTCGGTTGGACGGTGGGCGGCATGGGGTTTGAACGGTATTGGGCGGTGGTGTTGGCGGGTTTCAACGGGGCACGGCTTCCACGCCGATCCACGAGCCGCCGCCAATCCCGCATTTATGCACCACAGGGCGTTGTACCTATTCTCATGATGGTGCCAGCCGTCATTGGTATTTACGTGACCGATACGCCACCGATGGCATCACATCCAATAAGGCGGCCTGGAGCATGCCGGCGGCAACGGGCTTGTGGAGCACCGGAAGCTTGTACCGCTTTTGCACGTCGCTGAGCACGTCGGGGCCGGTATCGCCGGTCACCAGGATGGCGGGCAACCCAGCCCCATACCGCTGGCGCAGCGCGGCGATGGCCTCCACCCCCGTCTTCCCCTCGGGCAGTCGGTAATCGGCAATGACGACGTCGGGCGCCGTTCCGGCCGCCTCGAGCGCGGTGGTAGCGGCGTCGCTGGACGGCGTCGCTACCACTGTGTAGCCCCAACTTTCCGCCATCATGGCCATGCCGACCCGGACGATGTCATCATCCTCGATGATCAGGACGCACCCGTTGCTTAATTCCGGGGCGGCGTTGCTGGGCGAAGGCACGCTCGCCAAAATGGCGGCCGCCGGGCCCAGCGGCACCGCGATGGAAAAGACCGATCCCCGCCCTGGCGTCGACGCCACCGAAACGGGGTGGTCGAGCAGCAGCGCCAAGCGTTTCACGATGGCGAGCCCGACGCCCAGCCCCTTCTCGCGCGCCCGTTCCGGATTGCCCACTTGGACGAACTCGTCGAAGATATTGCTCAGGGACTCCGATGCGATCCCGACGCCCGTGTCCCAGACCTGAACCATCAGGCGGTCGCCGCGGCGCCGGCATCCCAGGAGAATGCGGCCCCGCTCCGTGTAGCGCAGCGCGTTTTCCAGCACATTGCGCAGCATTCGGGACAGCAGCACGGGATCGGTCTGAATGCTGGCCGAACACGGGACGGCACGGAAGTCCAGGTCTTTGGCAGCCGCCCGGCCGCGATACTCGTCGGCGATCGTCTCGAGGATATCCGGCATGGCGATGGTCTGCATCTGCGGAGCCACGATGCCAGCGTCGAGCTTGGACATGTCGAGGATGCCGTCCAGGAGCAGCTTCATCGCGTCAAGAGAGCGTTCCAACTGGGCGAGCAACGCGCGTTGCTTCGGCTGCAACTCAGTCGCCGCCAACCCCGCGGCAAACAGAAACAGCCCCTGCATCGGTTGGCGCAGATCATGACTGGCGGCGGCCAGGAACCGGGACTTGGCACGGTTCGCCTGTTCGGCTTCCTCTCGGAGGGTGTCGGCGTGCCGCGCGAGGGCGCGTTGATGATGTTCACTGTCCCGCAGCCCGGCCTGAACCGCGCGCAGACGTTGGGCAACGTTGTCGATTTCGCGAATGCCGCTGGCGCTCTCTGGGCCATCCTCATCGGCCAGCCGATCCACGGCGATGGCGAGACGCCGGCCGTGGAGGATGGCCAAAACAGCCGCCGCGCCCAATGCCGCCAGCGTGGCGGCGACCACACCGGCCGTCAGCAACATCACCGGCCTCTGCAGGTCGGCCTTCGGCACCCCGACGACGACCGTCCAAGGAGCAACGCGAGAGCGTCGCAGGATGTTGGTCACAGGAACTCCTTCCCGGGTCACCGTGTCCACCCAGCCGTCGTTGCGGGTGGCGACGGCCTCCACCAAGGCGGGACGGGCGAGTTCGCCAAAAGCCGGGTTGCGGGTGCGGGCCACGAACCGGCCGTGTGTGTCGAGGACCGCGACACCCCAGCCAGCGGGAAGCGGGGTTTGCGTCACCAGCTTCTGGACGTCCTCGGCGAGGAGATTGAGCGCCAGGACACGACGAACCTGGCCGCCAACGGTGACGGGCACGTCAAGATTCACCATCGCCTTTCCAAGGACCGCGCCGACAAAGACGTCGCTGACGGCGGGCTGTCCGCTGGCCAACACCCGCTCCAGCGTTTCGCGCGCATTGGCATGCGGTAGCGGCGCTCCCAGCGGCTCGGCGGTGTGCAGGACGATGCGTCCATCCCGCTCCTTCAGCGCGATGTTGGCGTCCAACCGATGTGCGGTCTGCGCGGCGGCCGCGTAAAACTCCGCAAGCCGCTCCGGCGGGGCGCCATCGTCCGCGGGGTGGGTCAGTGCCAGGACCGACAGCCCGGTGAGTTTCGCCGCCAACCCGGCATCCAGGTTTTGGCGGATGTTCACGGCGAGTCCCTCGGCGTCCTTTTCGATAGCGTGCTGTTGGGTCCCGATGTTGACGGTTCCGAGCCAGACCACCACCAGAAGAAGCGGCAGACTGCTTGAGAACGCCGCGGCAAAGAGGTGCCATCGGATCGCTACGGTAAGCTTTGCCACGGTCGCGACGCTCCGCCCACAGGTGTCCATGTCAGCGGACGCAGTGTATCGTGTTTGGGCCGCATCGCCCACCGCTGGCGGGGCAGCTTGGTGTCTCGGTCCCAGACTTTGATGGAAAGGACTCCGTCTCCAGAGGGCCGATCCCCTTCAGTGTGGTGTCACTCAGAAGCGGGGGCGTCCATCCCATCAAAATCGGCGCAGGCCACCAAGATTGCTGTCGCCACCAAGGTCGTCAACCGCATGCTTAACGTCGAACGCCCGAACTCTATCCGCGTCGCCTGACCACCAGCAGGGCAGAGGCGATCTCTTGCCTTGTTCGCCTCGCTGCAGCACGCCAAAACGTGTCGGATTCCGCGGTCGCCTGTGGACCAGCTCACAGACTTCTACTTTGCCGGGATCAATAGTCTCCAGGCAACCCTTTGCCCGATTAGACACCAGGAGGCCATGTCATGAACAGGAAGATGAAAGCGCTCACCACCGTCATTTCGGCCGCGGTTGCGGC
>Ga0065721_10049223_pt1 | contig 41170 bp, 36 predicted proteins | sample Mesricmetagenome_FD_59108 | JGI IMG/M metagenome (GOLD analysis project Ga0065721, IMG submission 59108) | Mesophilic microbial community from rice straw/compost enrichment Sample: eDNA_1 v2 (version 2) | ecosystem: Engineered > Solid waste > Grass > Composting > Bioreactor | place: USA: Davis... | reverse complement strand
CGCAGGGGCAGCGGGGGCCGGAGCCGGCAGGGCCGAACGCATGGCCGGCGCGGGCGGCGCCTCGGCGACGATCACCGGGGTAGTGGGCGCCGGCCGGGGCTGCGGCTCCTCGGGCGGCGGGGTGAAGGTGGGCGGCACCGCCTCGACCACGCCCGAGCCGTCGGACCGATAGATCTGCAGGCCGGCGGCCGGATCGGTGGGCTGGGCCTCGGCGGGCGGGGCCTCCTTCATGCCGTCCACGGGCACGCCCACGGTCTGGGGCGCATCGCCCGCCTGGCGCACGCCCGAGCGGTAGAAGACGAAGATCGCCGCCACCAGGCCGGCCAGGACAAGGACGCTGATGATCAGGGTGATCGGCACCGGCCGCGCGCCCCGCACCGGCTGGCGGGCGTCGAAGGCCAGCGGCGCGTCGGTGGGAGGCGTATAGGCGCCGCGCTCGTGGTCGGACATCGCGTTGGCTCCGAAGCAGCAGAGGGACGCGCGCGAATCGCGCCCATGGGACGGCAGTCTAGCGAAGCCCGGGCCTCGCCAGCGCCTTCAGGAGCCGTTTTTCTGTGGGTCGTCCGGGGCGGGAATTGGGCGGCGCGCCCGTGTCCGGCTAGCCCCAGATCTCCAGGTGGAACAGCTTGCGGTGTTCCTCGATGGCGAAGCGGTCGGTCATGCCCGCGATGTAGTCGCAGACCACCCGGGCCCGGCCGGCCTCGTCCCGGCCCTGGATCCTCGCCTGCCACTCGGTGGGCATGACGTCGGGCTCGGCCATGAACAGCTGGAACATCTCGGCCAGGATCCGCCGCGCCTGGCTGCGGGTGCGGTTGACCCGCCAGTGGCGGTACATGCGGTCCATGAGGAAATGGCGCAGCTCGGCCAGGTCCTCGATCATCTCCCGGGAGAATGCGACGGTGGCCTGGCCGAAGTTGCGGACGTCCTCGGCGCTCTTGAGGCCGCCCTCCTCCACCCGGCGGCGGGTTTCGGCCATGACGTCGTCGACCATGGCCCCGATCATCCGGCGCACGGCCTCCAGGCGCAGGATCGACTCGTCGCAGTCAGGGTAGTCGGCCATGGACGAATGGACGTGCGGGCCGATCAGCGGCACGTCCAGCAATTCCTTCAGATGGAACAGGCCGGCCGAGATGCCGTCGTCCACATCGTGGTTGTTGTAGGCGATGTCATCGGCGAGCGCGGCCACCTGGGCCTCGGCCGAGGCCCAGCCCGACAGGCGCAGGTCGTATTCGGCGTCGAATTCGGCGATGGCCCGCCAGGACGGCTTTTCCAGCTGGGCGGTGACCGGGCCATTGTGCTTGATGACCCCTTCCAGGGTCTCCCAGGTGAGGTTCAGGCCGTCGAAGCGCGGATAGCGGCGCTCCAGCCGGGTGACCACCCGGAAGGTCTGGACGTTGTGGTCGAAACCGCCGAACTGGCGCATCTGCACCTGCAGCTCGTCCTCGCCGGCGTGGCCGAACGGAGGATGGCCGAGGTCGTGGGCCAGGGCGATGGTCTCGGCGAGGTCGGCGTCCAGGCCCAGGGCGGTGGCGATCGACCGGGCGATCTGCGCCACCTCCAGGCTGTGGGTCAGGCGCGTGCGGAAGTGGTCGCCTTCATGGGCCACAAAGACCTGGGTCTTCTCCTTCAGCCGGCGGAAAGCGGTGGAATGGATGATCCGGTCCCGGTCCCGGGCGAAGGGCGTGCGGGTGCGGCTCTCGGGCTCGGCGATCTTGCGGCCGCGAGACTTGGCGGCGTCTTCGGCGAAGAGAGCCCGGGGGGGATTGATGGCGGCCATCGAACCGTTCTTGAAACTCTGGCCTCTTGGTCGAAGCCGCTCGAAACCTCATATAGTCCAGGCCGCTATTTCGTTTAACAGGCGATGACCAAGAGCCCCCATGATGACCACGGACGTCACCCTGTCTCCCGCCGCCGCCGCGCGGATCCGCGCCCTGGGCGAGGCCGAGGGCCGGCCGGTGATGCTGCGGGTGGCGGTGGAAGGCGGCGGCTGCTCGGGCTTCCAGTACCAGTTCGACCTGGTGGACGCGGCGCAGGACGACGACCTCAAGGTCGAGCGCGACGGCGCCGCCGCCTTGGTGGACGTGGTGTCCATGGCCCTGCTGAAGGGCTCGGAGATCGACTTCGTGGACGAACTGGCCGGCGCCGAGTTCCGGGTCCGCAACCCCAACGCCAAGTCCAGCTGCGGCTGCGGCGTCAGCTTCTCGATCTAGGCGGCCAGCACGGCACCCAGCTTGTCGAGCAGCCAGCCGGTCCCCTCCTCGCGGCTGCCGGCGTCGTCGTAGCCGTCCAGGAAGGCGCCCTGTTCGGTCATGACGAGGCGCGCGCCCTGCCCTTCGGGCTGGAACTCGACTGTGGCGAGGGAGACCGAGATCCTGGTCCCGTCCACATGCATGTCGTAGCCGTAGATGATCCGGGCGTCCGGGATCACCTCGAAGTAGTGAGCCCGGAAGTCCGAGACCCTGCCGCCGGGATGTTTGCCCCACAGCCGTTCGGCCCCGCCGGTGCGGAAGTCCATGGACCGTTCGTAGCACTCGAAGCCCTCGGGGCCGTCGAACCAGCGGGCCTTCTCCTCAAGGCTCGCCCAGGCGGCGAACACCCGGGCCGGCGGCACGGGATAGGTCCGCTCGATGCGGAACATGGCGTGGACGACGCTGCGGTCGGTCATGTGGGCTCTCCCGGATCAGATTTCGGATTGGCGGCGAGATAGGCGCCGAGACGGTCCAGGCGCTGCTCCCAGGCGGTGCGGCGCTCGTGGATCCATTGCTCGGCCCGGCTGAGGGCGGCCGGCTCGATGCGGCAGGTGCGCACGCGGCCCGCCTTCTCGGAGGCGACCACCCCCGCCGCCTCCAGCACGGCCAGATGCTGGACGACCGCCGGCAGGCTCATATGGAAGGGCCTGGCGAGGTCGCTGACGGAGGCGGGACCGCGGCTGAGCCGCTCGACGATGGCCCGCCGGGTGGGATCGGCCAGGGCCTGGAACAGGCTGTCGAGGTCCTCGCTCACGCCGCCTTCCGCCCCGGGAACATGTGCCAGACAGGCTGCGCCTCCTCGAGGGTGCGAGCGAAGGACGGGCGCGCCTGCAGGCGATCAAGATAGGCCCCGAGCGTGGGGTGGCTCGCGCGGAACGGCAGCACCTTGTCGGCGTAGAACAGAGACGGCGCGGCGGCGCAGTCGGCCAGGGTGAAGGTCTCACCCGCCGCCCAGGCGCGGCCGGCCAGTTCGGTCTCCAACCAGTCGTAGCTTCTGGCGAGGGCGGCGTCGGCCTGGGCCACGCCCACGGGGTCTTCGCCGCCCCGGAAATTCTCGGCCACGATCCGCGACATGGGCTCCATGACGTAGCTGTCGAACACCCGGTCCAGCAGCCGCACGCGCAGGGCCGCCTCGGGATCGGCCGGGATCAGGCCGGCGCCGGGAGCGTGGAAGGCCTGGACGTATTCGATGATGATGCTGGTCTCCGGGATAAACCGTCCGCGGGCGGCGTCTTCCAGAACCGGCATCTTGCCCAGCGGCCAGCGGGCCAGATGGGCCGCGCGCGAGGCCTCGTCCTGAGGCTCCACCCGGCGGGTCTCGAACGGCATGCCCGCTTCGCGCAGGGCGACCTTGGCCTTCCAGCAGTAGGACGACAGCGGATGCTCGTGGAGGATCAGGGTCATGGCTCGGCTTTCGCTTAAGCGATTACTTAAGTATCAGCGTTCCACAACGTGCGCAAGCCATTGAGCCGAAGCGCCCACGCCTCTAGCTTCGCCCGCACGAACGGGAGCCTTCGATGCGCATCGCCACCTGGAATGTGAACTCGGTCAACGCGCGCCTGGAGACGGTGCTGCGCTGGTTCGAGGCGGCGAAGCCCGACGTGGCCTGCCTGCAGGAGATCAAGTGCGTCGACGAGAAGTTTCCCGCCGAAGCCTTTGAAAGGCTTGGCTATAATATCGCCGTCCATGGCCAGAAGACCTACAACGGCGTGGCCATCCTCTCGAAGCAGCCGCTGGAGGACGTGACCCGGGGCCTGCCGGGCGACGAGACGGACGAACAGGCCCGCTACCTGGAGGCGGTGGTGTCCGGCCCACGGCCGGTGCGCGTGGCTTCGATCTATCTGCCGAACGGCAATCCGGTGGGCACCGAGAAGTTCGCCTACAAGCTGGCGTGGATGGAGCGCCTGCGCCGCCACGCCCAGGACTTGCTGGCCCTGGAGGAGGCCTTCGCCCTGGTGGGCGACTACAACGTCATCCCCGAGCCGCGGGACGCCGAGTTTCCGAAGAACTGGCTGGACGACGCCCTCTTCCAGCCCGAGAGCCGGGCCGCCTTCCGGGCGCTGAAGAACCTGGGCCTCACCGAGGCCTATATGCAGGCGGACGGAGCCCCCGGCGCCTACACCTTCTGGGACTATCAGGCCGGGGCCTGGCAGCGGAACAACGGCATCCGTATCGACCACGCCCTGCTCTCGCCCCAGGCGGCGGACCTGCTGCGCGGGGTGGAGATCCACCGGGACGTGCGCGGCTGGGACAAGCCGTCGGACCATGTGCCCCTGGTGGTCGAACTGGACATCTAGGCCCGAGCGACCACTCGCATAACGCCGTCAGCTTGGCGGTAGGAAGACTCGCGAAACGCGCCTAGGCTCGCCGGATGGACGAGGTCGGGCGGCTGATCGTGCTGATGGCGATTGCCGGCGGCGCCTTCACGGCGCTGGGGGCCGCATTCCTCTGGTTTCTCGACGAGGGCCGGCGCGTCCGACGCAGCCTGAAGAAGGTTCTGGGCGGCGAACCGCACGCCCTCCTGGTGGCGCGGGGGACCGGCAAGGGCGTCGGCTTCGACTTCGCCGCCAACGCCGTCGTGGTCACCTGGGACCAGGGTGGCTGGTGCCTGAAATACCGGATCGAAGAGCTGATGGGCGCCGAGCTCATCGTCGACGGCCAGGTGACAGCGCGGACGCACCGGGGCGAGGCGCGGCGGGCCCTGGACAACCTTTCAGGCGCCAAGGAGCACGTGCGGCTGCGCTTCGTGTTCGACGACCTCACCTACCCCGACTTTGCGCTCGACCTCTGGCGGGCGGCCAGCGTCGCCGCGAAAAAGGGGCTGAGCTCCGCCGAGGCGCTGCAGGAAGGCGCCCGCTGGATCGCCCGCATGGAATCCCTCCTCCGCAGGCCGGTCCCGCGCCGGGGGACGACCATGGCGGCCGAGCCCCGGCGCCCCGGGCCGCCGTTGGCCGCACCCGACGCAGGTGCTGATGAGGACGACGACGAAGGAACGGCGGAAAACGCCCCATGAGTTGACAGCGTAAATTAAAAACACGAGTCTCGGACGTGGGAGGAGCTCCGCCATGACGAACCTCATCGCCGCCGCCGTCGTCTTCGTGCTGATCCATCTGCTGATCTCGGGCACCCGGGTGCGGGACGCCCTGGTGGGACGCCTGGGGTCAGGCCCCTACATGGGCCTGTTCTCGCTCCTGTCGGCCGTGGTGCTGGTCTGGCTGGGCTTCGCCTTCGCCGCGGCCCGGGGCTCCCCCGCCAACACGGCGTTCTGGGGCGTGGCGCCGGCGACGCGCCACATCCAGATCGGGATTCAGTTCATCGCCGTGCTGTTCATCGTCATCGGCCTGACGACGCCCAACCCGACGAGCGTGCGACAGGAGGCGGTGCTGGACCGGCCAGACGCCGTGGGCGGCGTGCTGCGGATCACCCGCCACCCGTTCCTGTGGGGCGTGGCCCTCTGGGCCGTGGGCCACCTCCTGGTGAACGGCGAGATCGCCAGCCTGATCCTCTTCCTCTCCATGCTGGCCCTGGCCCTGCTCGGGACCGCCAGCATCGACGCCAAGCGTCGGCGCGCGCTGGGCGCCAAATGGGAGGGCTTCGCCGCCCAGACCTCCAACCTACCCTTCGCGGCGATCCTGCAGGGGCGGCAGAAGCTGTCGATCGGCGAGATCGGCTGGTGGCGGATCGTGGCGGGCGTGGCGGTCTGGGTGATCCTGACCTGGACGCACCCCTACATCGCCGGGGTCTCGGCCCTACCCTAGGGCGAAATCGACCGCAGCCTCGCAGTGGGCCACGGCGCTGTCGACGGCGGGCAGCGCCATGGCGTCGGGATCGAGCAGCAGGCCGATCTCGGTGCAGCCGAAGATCACCCCGTCGGCGCCGGCGGCCCGCCCCCGCTCGATGATGGCCAGCACCGCAGCGCGGGCCTCCTCGCGGATCACGCCCTGGCAAAGCTCGTCATAGATGATTGCATGCAGCGCCTCGCGATCGGCGACGTCGGGGACGAAGCCGTCCAGGCCCTGCGCCTTCAGCCGTTCGAGGTAGAACGGCTTTTCCATGGTGAAGCGGGTGGCCAGCAACAGAGGCCGCCGAACGCCCCTCGCCTTCAGCGCCGCGGCGGTGGCGTCGGCGATGTGAATCACGGGCGCGCCCGCCTCGGCCACCTGCGGGGCGTTGATGTGCATGGTGTTGGCGCAGATCACCAGGGCCTCGGCCCCGGCGGCGACCAGGCGACGGGCGGCCTCGGCGAACTGGCGGCCGGTCTCGTCCCAGTCGCCGCGAGCCTGGAGCTCGGCGACCGGCGCGAAGTCCACCGACCACAGGATCAGTTTGGCCGAATGCAGACCGCCCAGCCGCTGGCGCACCAGCCGGTTCAGCAGCTGGTAGTAGACGACGGTGCTCTCGGCGCTGATCCCGCCGATCAGGCCGAGGGTGCGCACCCGGCCTAGTCCAGCTTGCTCACGTCGCGCACGGCCCCCTTGGCGGCGCTGGTGGCGAAAGCGGCGTAGGCCTTGAGGGCCCAGGATACCTTCCGGGGCCGGGGTTTGGCGGGCTTGAAGCCCTTGGCCGCCTGTTCGGCGTGGCGGCGGTCGAGTTCGTCCTGCGGCACCGCCAGCTCGATGGTCCGGGCCGGGATGTTGATCTTGATGAGGTCGCCGTCGCGGACCAGGGCGATCAGCCCGCCCTCAGCCGCTTCCGGCGAGACGTGGCCGATGGAGAGGCCCGAGGTGCCGCCCGAGAAGCGGCCGTCGGTGATCAGGGCGCAGGCCTTCCCGAGGCCCTTCGACTTCAGATAGCTCGTCGGATACAGCATCTCCTGCATCCCGGGCCCGCCGCGCGGCCCCTCGTAGCGGATAACCACCACGTCTCCGGCCACGACCTTGCCCGTCAGGATGGCCGAGACGGCCTCGTCCTGGCTCTCATAAACCTTGGCCGGCCCCTCGAAGACCAGGATGGAGTCGTCCACCCCGGCGGTCTTCACGATGCAGCCGTCGAGGGCGATGTTGCCGCTGAGCACGGCCAGGCCCCCGTCCTTCGAAAAGGCGTGCTCGGCGTCGCGGATGACCCCGCCCTCGCGGTCCAGGTCCAGCTCGTCCCAGCGGCGCGACTGGCTGAAGGCGGTCTGGGTCGGCACCCCGCCGGGCGCCGCCTTGTAGAAGGTGGCCACGGTCTCGCTGTTGGTCTGGCGGATGTCCCAGCGGGCGATGGCCTCGCCCAGGGTCGGCGAATGGACGGTGGAGACGTCGGTGTGCAGCAGGCCCGCGCGGTCCAGCTCGCCGAGGATGGCCATGATGCCGCCCGCCCGGTGGACGTCCTCCATGTGCACGTCGGCCTTGGCGGGCGCGACCTTGCAGAGGCAGGGCACGCGCCGGGACAGCCGGTCGATGTCCTCCATGGTGAAGGGCACCCCGCCCTCGGCCGCAGCGGCCAGAAGATGCAGCACGGTGTTGGTCGAGCCGCCCATGGCGATGTCGAGGCTCATGGCGTTCTCGAAGGCCTCGAAGGTGGCGATCGAGCGCGGCAGCACGCTCTCGTCGTCCTGCTCGTAGTAGCGGCGGGCCAGGTCGACGATCAGATGGCCGGCCTCCAGGAACAGGCGCTCGCGGTCGGCGTGGGTGGCCAGGACCGAGCCGTTGCCCGGCAGCGACAGGCCGAGGGCCTCGGTGAGGCAGTTCATGGAGTTGGCGGTGAACATGCCGGAGCACGAGCCGCAGGTCGGGCAGGCCGAGCGCTCGATGGCCTTCACCTCCTCGTCGGTGACGGCCTCGTCGGCGGCGGCGACCATGGCGTCGATCAGGTCGAGGGCGACCTCCTTGCCCTTGAGGATCACCTTGCCGGCCTCCATCGGCCCGCCGGAGACGAAGACGGTGGGGATGTTCACCCGCATGGCCGCCATGAGCATGCCGGGGGTGATCTTGTCGCAGTTGGAGATGCAGACCATGGCGTCGGCGCAGTGCGCGTTGACCATGTACTCGACGCTGTCGGCGATCAGCTCACGGGACGGCAGGCTGTAGAGCATGCCGTCGTGACCCATGGCGATGCCGTCGTCCACGGCGATGGTGTTGAACTCCTTGGCCACCCCGCCGGCGCGTTCGATCTCGCGGGCCACCAGCTGGCCGAGATCCTTCAGGTGCACGTGGCCGGGCACGAACTGGGTGAAGGAATTCACCACCGCGATAATCGGCTTGCCGAAGTCCGCGTCCTTCATGCCGGTGGCGCGCCAAAGGCCACGGGCGCCAGCCATGTTCCGGCCGTGGGTCGAGGTGCGGGAGCGGTACGCGGGCATGTTGGGTCCTGGCACGACTAACGAAAGCTGGCTTCCCATACGCCGGACGGCCAGCCGAGGCCAGATCGGCGCCTGCGACTTGTGAGGCGTTTGTTGCGTGTCGGCGCGGCGCCGGCCGCCTCACGGGCTGGATATGTGGCGCGATACGGCCCGCCGCGGAAATTCATGCCCCGGCCATGGCCAGGTCAGGGCGCGGCGGCGATCAGGCCCTGGATCCGCTGAAGCCGCGCGTCCCATGCCGCCTGGAACTCGGGCGTCCAGGCCTCGCCCAGGAGATCTCGGCAGGTCTCCATGACCACGGGGAAGAAGCTGGCGAAGGCCTCGGCCGGGACCTCGAAGCCCTCGTGGTTCATGCGCTCGGCGCGGATCAGGTTGGCTCCGTAGGGACCATCGAGATCCATCAGGCAGTTGAGGGCCATGGCCAGCATCTCGCCCCGGATCGCGCCGTTCACGTCGCGCCAGAACAGATGCTCCATGTCCGGGAAACGGGCGAACAGGCGCGCATAGACGGCGGGCGCGGGATCGCCGGCCCGTTCAGCCACCAGCTCCAGGGACTGGACGATCGGATCGCTCAGCGTACGCCTCCTTTCGCACCTGGCGGGAGGCTAGCGCCGTTACGCGGCGTCCTCCAACGCCTGTTCCACGGCCACGGCCAGGTCCAGGGCCCGGATCGCCTCGTCGGCGGTGACCACCGGCCGGGGCGCCTCGCCGCGCACCGCCTGCAGGAAGGCCTCGACGCTGGCGCCCAGGGGATCGGCGGCGGCCGGGGTCTCGGCGAAGTCGGGATTGAGCGCGAAGGGCGTGGTGTTGCGGAAGGTGCGGGCCACAAAGTCGATCTCGACCTCGCCCGAGGGATAGACCACCCGCATGGTGCGCCGGCGTCCCTCGGCCATGCGGGAGACGTCGAAGCGGGCGGTGAAGCCAGTGTCGAAGCTGACCTCGGCCCGGGCCACGTCCCACACTCCGCCGGGACCGCGGCCCCCCTCGCCTTCCGCCGTCACCGGTTCGGCCGCGGCGATGGCCAGGGCCAGGTCGATGTCGTGGACCATCAGGTCGAGCACCGCCGACACGTCTCGGCTGCGCTCGGACGGGGGGCCATGGCGCAGGGCCTCCAGCAGCAGCGGCTGCTCGGGCGCGTCCAGCAGGCCCATGGCGCGGAAGACCACCCGCTCCTGGTGGCCGCACGCGACGACGAGGCCGGCCTTGGCGGCGGCGGCGCGCACCTTCTCCGCGTCGGCGACGCTGACCGCGATGGGCTTCTCCACATAGATCGGCTTGCCCGCCGCCAGCACCGCCAGGGCCTGTTCGGCGTGACAGGTGGCGGGCGAAGCGATGGTCACCACGTCCACGGCCTCGAGGAAGGCCTCCAGCTCATGGAAGGCCCGACCGCCCAGGGGCGCGGCCAGGGCGGCGGCGCGCTCGGGATGCGGGTCGAGCACCGCCGAGAGGGTCACGCCAGGCAGGCGCGCATACTGGCGGGCATGGTAGCCGCCGAATACGCCGGCGCCGATGACGCCACCTCGCAGGGTCTCGGACATGAACTCACCTCGGGCTGGCGCGGGGCCTAGCATGGTCCGGGCGCTCGACGCCACCCGCCCCCAAGGCTAACAATCGTTTGAAACCATAAGGGACCGGAGGAAACCCATGACCGCAGCGCGCGAGATTCGCCTGAAGAGCCGGCCCCAGGGCCTGCCCACCCACGACAACTTCGAGCTGGTCACCATCGATCTGCCCGATCCCGGCCCGGGCCAGGCGCAGGTGCGAAACCTCTGGATGACGGTCGACCCCTACATGCGCGGCCGGATGAACGACGTGAAGAGCTACGTCCCGCCGTTCGCCCTGGGCGAGGCGCTGCAGGGCGGCGCCGTCGGAGAGGTGGTGGCCTCCAACGACCCGAGCCTGAAGCCGGGCGACCTGGTGTTGTCGATGCTGGGCTGGCGAGAGGCGTTCAACGCCCCGGTCGGCGCGCTGCAGAAGCTGGACACCCAGGGCCTGCCGCCCCAGGCCTTCCTGGGCGTCGCCGGCATGCCGGGCCTGACCGCCTATGCGGGCCTGCTGCGGGTGGCCGGGCTGAAGGACGGCGACGTAGTGTTCGTCTCGGGCGCCGCGGGCGCTGTCGGCTCGATGGTCTGCCAGATCGCCAAGGCCAAGGGCCATGTGGTGATCGGCTCGGCGGGCGGGCCGCAGAAGACGGCCTATCTGAAGGAGATCGGGGTCGACCACGCCATCGACTACAAGGCCGAGCCGGACCTCACCGCCGCCCTCGCCCGCGTCGCCCCCGACGGCATCGACGTCTATTTCGACAATGTGGGCGGCGAGCATCTGGAAGCGGCCCTGAACGCCGCCCGCCCCTTCGCCCGCTTCGCCGAATGCGGGATGATCTCGATGTACAATTCCACGGAACTGCCCCCCGGCCCGCGTAACCTAGTGCAGGTGGTGGGCAAGCAGATTCGCATCCAGGGCTTCATCGTCTCCACCCACGCCGACCTGCAGGACGACTTCCAGCGCGACCTCGTCGGCTGGGTGCGCGAGGGCAAGGTGACCTGGAAGGAAACGGTCTTCGAGGGGATCGAGCGCGCGCCCGACGCCTTCCTGGGCCTGTTCGCCGGCGAGAACCTGGGCAAGATGCTGGTGAAGCTCGCCTAGCCGCGACGGACGGCGTAGAACGGCGGCTTCAGCTCAATCCTCGATCTTGTTTACCAGGAGCCTGCCGTGCCGCGCCTGTTCAGCGCCTATGTGATCGTCGACTGGAGCGCCGCCGCAAAGCCGACCACTGGGGCGGACTCCATCTGGATCGGCGTCCTGAAGCGTGACGTCCGGTTCCGGCTGGCGTTCGAAAGCCACAACCCGGCCACCCGGGCCGAGGCCGAGACGCGCCTGACCGCCATCCTGGACGACCTGCGCAAGCGCAGCGAGCGGGCCTTGCTGGGGTTCGACTTCCCGCTGGGCTTCCCGCGGGGCTTCGCCGAGGCCCTGAAGCTGCCGGGAGACGCCCCCTGGCAGGCGACCTGGGACCAGCTCGCCAAGATGGTGAAGGACAAGCCGGACAACACGAACAACCGCTTCGGTGTCGGCTCCGAGATCAACCGGCGGCTGACCGGCGGGCCGTTCCCCTTCTGGGGCTGCCCGCCGAAGGACGCCCTGACCACCCTGCAGCCCAAGCGCACGCGCGCCCACGGGCCTGACGACCTGCCCGAGTTCCGGCACGCGGACCTGGCGGCCAAGGGCGCGGCGTCGATCTGGAAGCTCTATTACAACGGCTCGGTGGGCGGTCAGGCGATCCTCGGCATCCCCTTCGTGCGCCGGCTGAAGCAGGCCCGGGGCGAAGGCTTCCGGGTGTGGCCATTCGAGACCGGCTTCAAGGCCCTGACCGAAGCCGACCTCGAGGGCGTCGAGGTGGTGGCGGCCGAGGTCTATCCGTCGCTGCTGAAGGCCCAACCCGCTCCAGGCGAGGTGAAGGATCTGGCGCAAGTGCGCGCCACCGCTGAACATTTCGCCCGACTGGACGAGCAGAACAAGCTCGGTGCCCTGTTCGCTCCGCCGCCGGGCGTGGCCGCCGACGCCGTGCTTGACGCCGAGCGCGAGGAAGGCTGGATCCTGGGCGCCGGCGCCTGACCGGGCGGGCCTAGAGCCCGCGCCGGCTGAGCATCCAGAAGCGGCCCAGCAGGAGTCCGCCCGAGACGAAGCTGGCGACGATCACCGCCCAGACGATGCCGTTGATGCCGAGCTTCAGCGGGATGGCGAACCAGTAGGCCAGCGGCATCATCACCAGGATGTAGCTGGCCAGGTGGGTGCAGGTGGGCAGCCAGACGTCGCCACGGGCGCGCAGGGCCTGGGCCGCCACCACCTGCAGGGCGTCGGGGAAAAAGAACAGGCACGACAGCGCCAGGGCCGGGGCCGCGAGGGCGATGGTCGCCGCCTCCCTGGTGTAGCCGTGGCTGATGACCTCGGCGGCGGGCCAGATGGCCAGGGAGACCAGCAGACCGAACACGCCCGTCACGGCGAAGGACACCACCCCGGCCCGGGTGATCCCGGCCGGGTCGCGGGCGCCATAGGCCTTGCCGACCAGCACCGCCGCGCCGGTGGCGAGGCCCAGCGGGACCATGAAGACGATGGCCGCCACGTTCAGGACGATGGCCCAGGCGGCCACCGCCAGGCCGCCGATCCAGCCGGCGATGACGTTCATGCTAGCGAAGGCCGCCACCTCGAGGAAGTTGGACGCGCCGGCGCCATAGCCGATGCGGCGCTGCTCGGCCTCGGCCGGGCGGTCGCGCTCGGGCCGGGTGAAGACGCCGAGCGCCCTGGCCTCCGGCAGGGTGGCGATGAAGGTCAGCATGGCCACGGCCAGGAAGGTCCGCGCGCCGAAGGTGCCCCAGGCCGCGCCCACCGCGCCCATGGCCGGCAGGCCAAAGGTCCCCGGCACGAACAGCAGCACGAGGCCGAGGTTGACGACGTTTGCTCCCCACATGGCCACCGCCGCCGGGCCGGGGCGCTGGAGCCCCTCCAGCCAGAAACTGGCGGCCACGCTCACCGCATAGGGCGTGAGCGACAGGCTGAAGACCAGGAGCGCCCGGGCCGCGCCGTCGGCGAGGTCCTTATCGAGGCCGATCACATGCAGGAACGGCGGGCCGACGATGGCCAGCAGGACCGTGGAGGCCAGGCCCAGCCAGACGCTGTAGACCAGGCCCCGGCGCAGAACCGCCCCGCTGCGCTCGCGCCGCCCCTCGCCCACCGCCCGAGCGGTCATCACCTGGACGCCGATGAGCAGGCCCACGAGGGCGGTGAGGACAACGCTGGTCGGCGCCCAGCCAAGGGCGTGATAGCCCAGCTCCTGGGCCGAGAACCGCCCCACGACCACGGCGTCGGTAAGGCCCATGGTCATGATCCCCAGGCGCGCGAGCACCACTGGCCCCGACAGCTTGAGGAGCTGGGCCAGGTCTTGACGGGCGAGCGAAGGGTTCTGGGCCGCGGCGCGGTCCATGGCGGGTGTTCCGGTTTTCAAAGAGGCGCGGAGACTGCGCCGCCCGGCCCGGCAGGGCAAGGCGGCGCAAGGGTCGTCCGGCGACAGCGGCCCCAAGCGTGGCCGCGGGGACACGCCGTGTGGCGCGGTCCTAGATGTTGACCGCGAGCCGCTTGGAGAGGTCGATGCGGTCTTCCTTCAGCTTCTCAGCCACCAGGAAGGCCAGCTCCAGGGCCTGCTCGCCGTTCAGGCGCGGGTCGCAATGGGTGTGGTAGCGGTCGGCCAGGTCGCCCTCGGTGAGGGCGCGGGCGCCGCCGAGGCATTCGGTGACGTTCTGGCCGGTCATCTCCAGGTGCACGCCGCCTGGGTGGACGCCCTCGGCCTTGCAGATGTCGATGAAGCTGCGGACCTCCGACAGAATGCGGTCGAACGGCCGGGTCTTGTAGCCGCTGGCCGCCGTCAGGGTGTTGCCGTGCATCGGGTCGATGGCCCACACCACGTTGCGGCCGCCGGACTTGGTGGCGCGCAGCAGGCGCGGCAGGCGGTCGGCGATCTTGTCGTGGCCGAAGCGGCCGTACAGCGTCAGCCGGCCAGGCTCGTTCTTCGGGCTCAGCACGTCGATGAGGCGCAGCAGCTCATCGGGTTCTAGGGTCGGGCCGACCTTCAGGCCGATCGGGTTCTTGATGCCGCGGAAGAACTCCACATGGGCGTGGTCAAGCTGGCGGGTGCGCTCGCCGATCCACAGCAGGTGGGCCGAGGTGTCGTACCATTCGCCCGTGGTGCTATCGACCCGGGTCATGGCCTCCTCGTAGCCGAGCAGCAGGCCCTCGTGGCTGGTGAAGAACTCCACCCGATGCATCTCGGGATGCGTGGCCGGAGTGACGCCGATGGCCGCCATGAAGGTCAGGGCCTCGGAGATTTTCTCGGACAGCTCGCGGTAGCGGGCGCCCTGCGGACTGTCGTTGACGAAGCCCAGGGTCCAGCGGTGGATGTTGTAGAGGTCGGCGTAGCCGCCGCCCGCGAAGGCGCGCAGCAGGTTGAGGGTCGCCGACGACTGGCCGTAGGCCTGGATCAGCCGCTGCGGGTCCGGCGTGCGGGCCTCCGGCGAGAACTCCATGCCGTTGATGTTGTCGCCGCGGTAGCTGGGCAGCTCGACGCCGTCCACGACCTCGACCGGCGAGGAGCGCGGCTTGCCGAACTGGCCGGCCATCCGGCCCACCTTCACCACCGGCTTGCCGCCGGCGAAGGTCAGGACCACCGCCATCTGCAGGATCAGGCGGAACAGGTCACGGATGTTGTCCGCGTGGAATTCCTTGAAGCTCTCGGCGCAGTCACCGCCCTGCAGCAGGAAGGCGCGGCCCTCGGCCACATCGCCCAGGAGGCTCTTCAGCCGGCGCGCCTCGCCCGCAAACACCAGCGGCGGCATCTTGCGAAGGGTTTGTTCGACGCGCGAAAGCTCGGCCAGGTCCGGATAGTCGGTCGGCACGTGCTTGGCGGGTTTCCCTCTCCAGGATGCGGGCGTCCAGTGTTCGGTCATGGCTCCTACTCCGCGCCGCGGGACAGTGGGGCGCGCTCGCCCCCCGCGACGGAAGCGGGCTTCTACCCCGAGAACGCCGTCGTGGTCGATGTTTTTGCTGCGCTGCGGCGATTCTCACGCGCCTCGGAGGCAGGATTCACCCCGTCCATGAGGCCGACTATCACGCAGGCCAGGGCGCCGAGGGCCAGCCACCACTCCTGCCAGACCCCGAAGTTCACCGCCCCGAACAGCAGATAGGCCGAGGCCGAGGCCATGGCGGCGGTGGCGGCGAGGTCCGGCCCTTCGCGGCTCAGGCGGCGCAGGAGGAACAGCCAGAACAGGGCCACGCAGACCACGCCCACCAAGCCTAGCTCCAGCCACAGCTGCAAGGCGCCGTTGTGCGGGTGAAGGATAATGCCCGGGCTGAACTCGCGGCTGGCGTCCAGGCCCCATCCACGGATGGGATGCCAGGCGATGGCGTCAAGGGCGTGGCTCCAGTAGCCCAGACGCTGGGCCCAGGACTCCGGCGGCTGGATGTCCCAGTTCATGCCGCGGGCCAGGCTGCGCAGGCCCAGGAACACGACGGGCTCGAGCACAAAATAGGCCGCCACGGCGCCCCCCATGAGCCTGGGCGCCAGGCTCGGCAGCAGCCAGACGGCGAGCCCGGCCACCAGCGCTATGCCCACGGACAGCACCGGGGCGTCCGACAGGAACATGTAGGCGAGCAGGCCCATGCCCAGGGCCATGGGCACGGCCAGCCACCAGGGACGCCCGGCGCGCACGCCGCCCGCCGCCGCTACCGGCCACAGGAGCGCCACCGCGAAGCTGCCCTGGGCAAGGTTCTTGCGGGCGAGATCCGGACGGGTGGGATCGCCGATGCCGGCGCGCAGGGCCTGGTAAATGGCGCCGCCGCTCACCGCCTCGATGAACAGAATGAGGCCTATGGCCGCCAGGCCCCAAGCGAAGATCGACAGCGCCAGCCGCTTGAGGCCGGGATCGGCGCGCCGGGCCCCGCACCAGGCGGCCCAGTACAGCGGCAGCTGCAAGGCGAGCTTGAGCGGCACGCTGTCCTCCAGCGCGCCGCCCTGATGGACGCTCCAGGAGGCGCTCATGCCGGCCCAGACCAGGCCGACAAGCAGGGCGACGGCCACGGGCCGATCCTCGTCCCCGATGCGGAGGGCGGGCAGGCACAAGAGACCCGCCAGACCCATGAGCGGGGCGAAAGCCAGGGGCCCCAGCCAGGCGATCAGGGGCGTGAGGACGGCGGTCCCCACGAAGACCCAGCCGCACCAGCGGCCGAGCCTTTCGCCAGCATGTCGGCTGTCGGTGATCAAGCGACCGGGCCCAGGGCGGGCGGCGTGTACTTCTCGCGCATGGTCACCAGCTCCTCAGCGAGGGTCGGGTGGACGGCGCAGGTGGCGTCCCACTGGGGCTTGGTGACGCCCATCTTAAGGGCGATGGCGGCCATCTGGATGATCTCGGGAGCGTCAGGGCCGACCACATGACAGCCCAGGATCTTCTCGGTCCCCTGCTCCACCACCAGCTTGATCAGGCAACGCTCCTCGCTGCCCACGAAGACGTATTTCATCGGCCGGAAACGCGAGAGGTAGATGTCGATCTTGCCGCCGTGGCGGTGGCGCGCCTCGGCTTCGGACAGGCCCACCGAGCCGATGGGCGGCTGCGAGAACACCGCCGAGGCGACCATGTCATGGTCGAAGGTGCGCGGGGTCTTGTTGAACTCGGTGTCGGCGAAGGCATGGCCCTCGCGGATCGCCACCGGCGTCAGGTTGATGCGGTTGGTGACGTCGCCCACGGCCCAGATATTGTCGACGCTGGTCCGGGAATAGGCGTCCACCTTCACCGCGCCCTGCTCGTCAAGCTCCACGCCGGCGGCCTCCAGGCCGAGGCCCTCCACATAGGGCTCGCGGCCGAGGGCGAACAGGACCACGTCGCTCTCGCAGGGGGCGAGGCCGTTGGACAGGCGGCTGACGAGGCCGGTCGGGGTCTTCTCGATGGCGACGTGCTGGGTTCCCAGCAGCACCTTGATCCCCCGCTTCTCCATCTCTTCGGCCACGTGGGCGCGCACGTCGTCGTCAAAGCCGCGCAGGATGTTGGGACCGCGATGGACCAGAGTGGTTTCCACGCCCAGGCCGTTGAAAATGCCGGCGAACTCCACGGCGATGTAGCCCCCCCCAGCGATCACGATCCGCTTGGGCAGCTCCTCAAGGTGGAAGGCCTCGTTCGAGGTGATGGCGTGCTCGACGCCCGGCAAATCCCTGGGCATCCAGGGACGGCCGCCGGTGGCGATGAGGATCTTATCGGCGGTGACGCGGCCGTGCCCCTCGATCTCCACCGTGCGCCGGTCGACCAGGCGGGCCTTGCCATGGAACAGTTCGGCCCCGGCGTTCTGCAGGTTGCGGACATAGATGCCCGACAGCCGGGCGATCTCGGCGTCCTTCTCACGCAGGAAGTCGGTCCAGCTGAATCTGGCCTCACCGAGGGTCCAGCCGTAGCCCTTGGCCGTCTCAAAATGATGAGCGAATTCCGAGGCGTAGACCATGAACTTCTTGGGCACGCAGCCGCGGATCACGCAGGTGCCGCCCACGCGATGCTCCTCGGCGACCGCCACCCGGGCCCCGGCCAGGGCCGCCACCCGCGCGGCGCGCACGCCCCCCGAGCCCGCGCCGATGACGAAAAGGTCGTAGTCGTAATCCGCCACTCGCTATCCCTTCCCTAGGGCTCCAGCGTCCGCACGCCGGCGGCCGTCCCGATCAGCGCCTGTTCGGCGAGGTCGAGGAACAGCCCATGCTCCACCACGCCGGTGACGCTCTTCAGCGCCGCGGCGAGGGCCGCGGGCTCGTCGATGCGCCCGCAGGCCGCGTCATAGATAAGATTGCCGCCGTCGGTTCTCACGGGCTTGCCGTCGATCGTCCGCAGGCGCGGCGGCAGGCCGATGTCGAACTCGGCCAGCACATCGCAGATGCGCAGGGCGGTGGTCTTGTGTCCGAAGTCCACCACCTCGATCGGCAAGGCGAAGCGGCCCAGGGCGGAAACCACCTTGGCGGCGTCGGCAATGACCACGCAGCGCCGCGAGGCCTCCCACACCAGCTTCTCGCGCAGGAGCGCCCCGCCGCCGCCCTTGATGAGCGACAGGCCGGGGCCGATCTCGTCGGCGCCGTCCACGGTGAGGTCGATTTCGCGCGTCTCGCCCAGTTCGGCCAGGCGAATGCCCAGGCTGTCCGCCAGCTCGGCGGTGGCCCGGGACGTGGGCACGCCCACGATGTCCAGCCTGCGGCCCGCCAGGGCCTTCACGAACCACGCCGCCGTGGAGCCTGTGCCCAGACCCACGATCATGCCGTCCTCGACAAGGGCGGCGGCGGCCTCTCCGGCAGCCCGCTTCTGAGCCTCGGCCTCGTTCATGAGCCGGCTTTGGCCGCCTTCTCGGCCGCCCGCTTCTCGCGGAACGCCTTGGCCCAGCCGGGCTTGTCGGCCTGGGCGCTCCGCTCCAGGGCCAGGGCCCCCTCCGGCACGTCGCGGGTGATGACCGACCCCGAGCCGGTCATGGCCCCCGCGCCCACCTTCACCGGCGCCACCAGGGCGGTGTTGGAGCCGATGAAGGCGCCCTCGCCCACCTCGGTCCTGTATTTGAAGAAGCCGTCGTAGTTGCAGAAGATCGTGCCGGCCCCGATGTTCGCGCCCGCCCCCACCGAGCCGTCGCCCAGATAGGACAGGTGGTTGGCCTTGGCCCCAGCGCCGACGGTGACGTTCTTGACCTCGACGAAGTTGCCGATGTGGGCGTCCGGGCCGATGTCGGCGCCCGGCCGCAGGCGGGCATACGGCCCGACGATGGCCCCTGCGGCGACACTCGCCCCCTCCAGATGGCTGAACGCGCGGATCACGGCCCCGGCCTCCACGGTCACGCCCGGCGCGAACACCACATAGGGCTCCACGGTGGAGCCCGGACCGATCTCGGTGTCCCAGGAGAAGTGGACGGTTTCGGGCGCGGGCATGCACACGCCCTCGGCCAGAAACCGCGCCCGCTGGCGCTGCTGGAAGATGGCCTCGGCCTGGGCGAGCTGCATCTGGGTGTCGGCGCCCATGACCGCCGCCTCGGAGGCGATGTGGGCCCGCACTATTGCGCCCTCGGCGTTGGCCTCGGCGACGATGCCGGTGAGGAAGTATTCGCCCTTGGGATTGTCGTTGGTCAGGCGCGAGAGCCAGCGGAACAGGTCGGCGCGGTCCGCCACATACATGCCGGCGTTGCACACCCGGGCGCCGCGCTCCTCGTCGGTGAGTTGGGACGGCTCTACGATGCGGATGACGTGGCCGTCGGCGCCGCGGATCAGGCGGCCGTACAGCAGGGTGTCGTGCGGCTCGAACCCCATCAGCGCCAGGGTCGCCCCGCCCTCGCGCAGGGCGAACAGCGGCTCGAGGTCCTCGGCCTGCAGCAACGGGCAGTCGCCGTTCACCACCAGCACGTCGCCATCATAGTCGGCCAAGGCGTCGGCCGCGGAGAGCACGGCGTGGCCGGTGCCGAGGGGCGGGTCCTGCAGCACCGGCGCCTCCTCGCCCAGGCGCTTCACCGCGATCTCGCGCACCCCCGGGCTGTGATTGCCGACGATGACGTGGATGCGTTCGCAGCCGGCGGCCTGGACGGTGTCGATGATGCGATCCAGCAGCGTGCGCCCGCCCACCTTGTGCAGCAGCTTCGGAAGGGGCGACTTCATCCGCGTGCCCTGTCCGGCGGCCATGATCACGGCGGCTCTGGCGGTCATGCGGCTACGCTCCGTTCGCATCGAGTCACGGGTGGAGGCAGCCTTATCAAGCCTTGTGGCCGGGCGCGACACCGGCCTTGTCCCGCATCGCAGCGGCGCGCTAGCGTCGCCTCGCCTCTGGGGGATATCCGATGAAACCGATCCAGCGTCTCAACGCCCTGATGGCCGCCTGCGCGGCGGCCGCCCTGTCCGTCGCGCCTGTCGCCGCAGCCGCGCCCGATCCGGCCCTGGAAGCCCGCCTGCGCGCCGAGCTGAGCCCCGCCGAGATGGGCGGCTGGCTGAAGACCATGTCGGCCCTGCCGACCCATGTGGGCGCGCCGCACAACAAGGCCAACGCCGAGATGACCCTGAAGCAGTTCAGGGACTGGGGCTGGGACGCCAAGATCGAGACTTTCTGGGTGATGTACCCCACGCCGCAGGAGGTCAGCCTGGAGCTGGTCGGTGGCCAGGGGGCGCCGTTCAAGGCGACCCTGACCGAGCCGCCGATCCCCGGCGACGAGAGCACCAGCCGCCAGCAGGACGCCCTGCCCGCCTACGTGGCCTTCCAGGGCGATGGCGACGTCACCGCCCCGCTGGTCTATGTGAACTACGGCCTGCCCTCCGACTACGAGGCGCTGGAGCGCATGGGCGTGTCGGTGAAAGGCAAGATCGTCATCGCCCGCTACGGCCAGGGCTGGCGGGGCCTGAAGCCCAAGCTGGCGCAGGAGCACGGCGCGGTCGGGGCGATCATCTATTCCGACCCGCGCGACGACGGCTATCACGCCAATGACGTCTATCCGGATGGACCGGCCCGTCCGCCCACCGGCTTCCAGCGCGGTTCGGTGGCCGACATGACCTATGCCCCCGGGGATCCCACCACCATCGGCTACGGCTCCACCAAGAACGCCAGGCGGACGCCGGTGGAAGAGTCGCCCACTGTCCTCAAGATCCCGACCCTGCCGATCTCGTACGGCGACGCCCAGGTGCTGCTGAAGGCCCTGGGCGGGCCGCTGGCGCCCTCCAGCTGGCGCGGCGGCCTCCCGATCACCTATCACGTGGGCGGCGGCGACAGCCCGGACACGGCCCAGGTGCGGCTGAAGGTGAAGTCCGAATGGACGCCCAAGCCGGCCTACAATGTCATCGCCATGCTCAAGGGCTCTGAGCGACCGGACGAATGGGTGGTGCGCGGCAACCACCGGGACGGCTGGGTCTTCGGCGCCAGCGACCCGCTCGCGGGCCACGTGGCGATGATGGGCGAGGCCAAAGCTCTCGGCGCCCTGAAGAAGGCCGGCTGGCGGCCCAAGCGGACCATCGTCTACGCCAGCTGGGACGCGGAAGAGCCGATGCTGCTGGGCTCCACCGAATGGGCCGAGCAGCACGCGGCCGAGCTGAAGAAGAAGGCGATCATCTACATTAACACCGACGGCAACGGGCGGGGCTTCCTGGGCGCGGCGGGCAGCCACGCCTTCCAACACCTGGTCAATCAGGTGGCGGCCGAGGTGAAGGATCCGCAGACCGGCGTGTCCGTGGGCGAGCGGCTGCGGGCGCGGCTCGGCGTCCAGGGCACGGCGCCGGGCGCGTCGGCCGAGGCGCGGGCGTCGGCCAAGGCCGCCCTCGACCCGGCCAAGGACCTGCCCATCGGCCCCCTGGGCTCGGGCTCGGACTATTCGGCCTTCCTGCAGCACCTGGGCCTGGCCGCCCTGAACATCGGCTATGGCGGCGAGGGCTCCTCCAGCGGGGTCTATCACTCGGCCTACGATACCTATGAGCACCACAGCCGCTTCGTGGATCCGGGCCACGCCTATTCGGCGGTGCTGGCCGAGACGGTCGGCCGGTTGGTGATGCGCATCGCCGACGCCGACAAGCCGGTGCAGCGCTACGACGACTTCGCTGAGACCGTGGCGGGCTACCTCGACGAGGTGAAGAAGCTGGACGCGGCCCAGGGGGAGGCCGCCGAGAACCAGACCAAGCTGCTGGCCGCCGGCGCCTTCAAGCTGGCCGACGATCCCACCCAGCCCCGGGCCGACCCGGCGGCGCTGGCCGCCTCGCCGCAGCTGGACTTCGGCCCGCTGGACCGGGCCACGGCCCGGCTGAAGGCCAGCGCCGAGGCCTTCGATTCGGCCCTTGCGACGCGGGGCGATTCCCTGACGCCGGCCCAGCGCAAGCGACTGGACGCCCTGCTCCTCACCCAGGAACAGCGCCTGCTGCGTGAGCAGGGCCTGCCGTTCCGGCCCTGGTACAAGAACATGATCTACGCCCCCGGGCGCTTCACCGGCTACGGCGCCAAGACGCTGCCCGGAGTGCGGGAGGCCATCGAGGAGCGCCGCTTCGACGATGCGACCACCTATATCGGGCTGACCGCGGCGGCCCTGGAGGACTATGCCTCCGGCCTCGAAGCGGCGACCCAGGTGATCAATGGCGGCTAATCCAATCGACGGCGCACTTTCCGGGGCGGTGATCGCCTTCGACCTCGACGGCACCCTGGTCGACACCGCCCCGGACCTGATCGGCACCCTGAACCTGCTGCTGGCCGAGGAAGGCGTACAGCCCTTCCCGCTGGCCGCCGCCCGGCCGTTCATCGGCAAGGGCGCCCGCTGGCTGATCCAGCGTGGATTCGCCGAGGCGGGCGCGCCCCTGCCGCCCGAGCGCGTCCCCGAGCTGTTCGACCGATTCATCGCCCGCTACCTGGAAAGGATCGCCGAGGAGAGTCGGCCCTATCCCGGCTGCGTCGAGGCCCTGGACGCGCTGCAGGCCGCCGGGGCGCGACTCTGCGTCTGCACCAACAAGCTCACTGGCCTATCGACCAGCCTGCTGGGCGCCCTGGGGCTGGCCGACCGATTCGACGCCATCGTCGGCGCCGACTCGGTCCCGGCCATCAAGCCCGATCCCCGGCATCTGACCGCCGCCGTGGAGGCCCTGGGCGGCGATGTGCGACGCACGGTGATGGTGGGCGATGCGGCCACCGACGCCGGGGCCGCCCGGGCGGCCGGGGCCCATCTGGTGCTCGTCAGCTTCGGCTACACCGAGACGCCGGCGGCCGAACTTTCGCCCGACATCCTGATCGATCATTTCGACGAACTGCCGAAGGCCTGCGAAACGCTCTTGGGCGCTTGCGGCGCGTGAGGCTTCCGGCTATACGGCCCGCCTCCCGCGCGGCCTGACCGGGTCGCGCTCCGGCGGATGCGTAGCTCAGCGGGAGAGCACCTCGTTCACACCGAGGGGGTCACAGGTTCAATCCCTGTCGCATCCACCATTCTTTCCCCGAAATGTCAGGCTATCGACCGCTCGCGGCGCGGGGCGGTTCACGGGGGCTCGGACCTTGGCCTAGAGCGCGGGTTCCGACGACCTGACCGCCACGCCGGCTGCGGCTTGGTCTTCGGCGTCCCACCAGGCGAAGACGCCGAGGCGGGCCAGGCGCTCCACGAAGCGACGGAAATCGCGAATCCCTCCGCGGAAGCTCTCCCGGGCAGCCTCCTCGGTGATCATCTCGAGGTTGATCAGATAGCCCGCGGGCTCGCGCTTCAGCAGGCTCGCGGACTCCAGGGCGCGCAGGTTCCGGCGGACGGTCTCGTGGGGTATGTCCAGGGCCCGGGCCACCTCGCTGACGCGCACCGGGCGGGGGATGAAATTGGTGATCGGGTCGGGCTCGTCGAACGCCTCGGGCTCCAGATGGTCGGCGCTCGCCCGGGCAACCTGCATGAGCATCACCGCCCGCAGGGGATCGTTGGTCCAGCGCATTACCCGCTCCATCACCCGCAGGCCGTATTCGCCGATCAGCCGGTTGACCAAGCGCACGGGCGGGCCCGGCAAAGGCTCCGGATCGTCTGGCGGCGGGAACGGCGTCCCGGCCGCCCGTAGGTCCTGATAGAGTCGGCGGGTACGCTCATAACGAGCCGTGGCCGGACGGATATAGCCCTCACCCATGGCCGAGGCGGCGGGAAAGATGACCCCCCGCGGCGTGAGCTGGAGGATGTTCCGCTCCACCAGCCGGTGCACGGTGCGGCGCACCGTCTCGAACGGCATGTCCAGCGAGGCGGCGATGCTGTTGATGGTGATCGGCCGGCGCAGGTGATCCGGCGGGGGATTGTCGAGGGTGGCGTAGAGGCGCTGCAGCCGTGCGCTGCGGGTGATCGGCGCCACGCAGACGGTGGAGACAGTGGAGGCAACCAGGGGCTCCATCCCGCCGCTCACGTCAAGGCGCGCCTGGTCGATGACGTCCAGCTGGTAGATCAGCGCCAGACGCAGCAGTCGCCAGGGGCGGCGCCACGGGCCAGAGGGGGGCGCGCTGGTGTCAGACGCCGTCATACAGTGGACCCTGTTACGCAACCACCGCGCCTGGCAAGCAACCAGACGGCGTAATCGGGACAGAAACACCCAGAGGGAGTCATCGGCGACAGGCGAAACGCCGCAACGGCCTCGCCAGGATCGCCGCCAAACGTCACTATGCGGCTGCTAACGCCTGAGTTCGGGGGAGTTGAGCTGATGATCCGCGGCCTTGCGACGCTCGCCGTGGCGGGCGGCCTCGCGGTGCTGCCGGCGGGCTGCGCGCGGACAGGCGCCGAGGCGCCGCCAGCCAAGGCGTGTCCAGCCCCTCCGACCGGCGAGGTCGCCCTGCCCGGCGGGCGATTCATCATGGGCGCCGACCCGCTGCGCCCCGAGGAAGGGCCGCCGCGGGAGGTGTCGGTGGGGCCGTTCAGCATCGACCGCACCGAGGTGACCAACGCCCAGTTCGCCGAGTTCGTCCGGGCCACCGGCTATGTGACCCTGGCCGAGCGGGCGCCCGATCCCCGCCTCTATCCCGGGGTCGATCCCAAGGCCCTGAAGCCGTCGTCGATCGTCTTCGTCGGCGATGTGGCCGACCCGAAGCGCTCGGACCCCAGCCGCTGGTGGCGGGTGGTCGAGGGGGCGGACTGGCGCCATCCCACAGGGCCGGGCAGCAGCATCGAGGGCCGCGAGCACCTGCCCGTGGTCCATGTGGCCTATGAGGACGCCCTCGCCTACGCCCGCTGGCGCGGCCGCGACCTGCCTACCGAGGCCGAGTGGGAATACGCCGCCCGCGGCGGCCTTGCCGGGGCGCGCTACCCATGGGGCGACGAGCCGACCACCTCGGGCCCGCCGCGCGCCAACCACTGGCAGGGGCCGTTCCCGGCGCTGGACAGCGGCGACGACGGCTATCGGATGACGCCGGCGCCGGCGGGCTGCTTCCCGCCCAATGGCCACGGCCTCTACGACATGGCCGGCAACGTCTGGGAGTGGACGCGGGACTGGTACCGGCCGGGCCTGGAGACCGAGGGCGCCAATCCCGCAGGCCCGCCCATGGAACGGGCCCTCGACCCGACCGAGCCGCAGCAGCCCAAGCATGTAATCAAGGGCGGGTCGTACCTCTGCGCCGAGGATTACTGCTTCCGCTACCGGCCCGCCGCCCGCCAGCCCGGGCCGCCCGACACCGGCGCCTCCCACATCGGCTTCAGGACCGTCCGGCGGCCGTAGCCGCGCCGCCTCAGAACCAGGCCCGCAGGCCGAACGCCACGCGGGTGTCCTTAGTCCCTTGCCCGCGACGGCGGGCGAGGTCGGCGGTGTCGCCCAGCTTCCGCTCGTGATGGACGCCGACGTAGGGGGCGATCTCGCCGCGGATCGCGTAGCGAAGCCGAAGACCCAGTTCCACGTCCTGCAAGCCGGAGCCCAGACCGCGGGCCCGGTCAGCGCCGGCCGCCAGGTTCGCCTCCGCCCGGGGCTCCAGGATCAGGCGCTGGGTGAGGCGAAGGTCGTATGAGCCTTCCAGCCGGGCCGAGAGGTCGCCGCGGTCCGAGAGGAACAGCGCCGCCTCCACCTCGAACCAGTAGGGCGCGACGCCTTCCACCCCGAGGACCGCGTAGGTCCGCTGCGGGCCGGGCTCGACGTCGTGGCGCACCCCGACCTGGAGGTTGAAATAAGGGCCTAGGGCGCGGCCATACAGGGCCTGCACCTCGGCGCTCTCCAGCTCGCCCGAGGCCCCCTCGCCTTCCGACTTGAGCACCAGGCGGTTGAGGTCGCCGCCGAAGGAGGCCTCGCCCTCCCAGGCCCAGGCATCGCCGTCACCCGACAGGCGGATCTCGGCCGTCTCAAGCATCACCTTGGACCAGCGGACATCGCCATGCTCCCGGCGCAGCTGCGCCCGGGCCCGAGCCATGTCCGCCGGCGCGAACAGGCGGTCGGCGGCGTGATCCGCCGGCGGCTCGGGCGGCGGGTCGTATCCGGCGGGGAGCACGCCCATGACATGGCCCCCCTGACCGGCCGACGGCGCGGGTGGCGAGGCCCCGTGCGCGCCGTGGCCTGCGTGCGGATCGGCCGGCCGGGCCGGCATGGCGTGGCCGGCGTGAGGATCGGCGGCCGGCGGAATCGGGGCCGCGGCGGGGCCATGCTGGTGGTGAGCGTGCGGGTCCTGGGCGAAGGCGGGTCCGGCGCCCAGGGCGAGCGGCGCGGCCGCGGCGATCAGCAGCGGCTTCATCGAGCGTCCCCCTCGACCGCCCGGACGGTGACGACCCGAAACATCCCGGCGTGCATGTGCAGCAGCATGTGGCAGTGGAAGGCCCAGTCGCCCGGCTCGCTGGCGGTGAAGTCGAACGAGACCCTGCCGCCGGGCAGGACGTTGACCGTGTGCTTGCGCGGTTGGCGCGTCCCGTGGCCGTTGACGATCTCGAAGAAGTGGCCGTGCAGGTGGATCGGGTGGGCCATCATGGTGTCGTTCACCAGGGTCACCCGCACCCGCTCGTTCAGCCGGAAGGGGATCGGCCGGGTGTTCTCGGAATACTTCTCCCCGTCGAAGCCCCAGATGAACCGCTCCATGTTGCCGGTGAGGTGCAGCTCCACCTCCCGGGACGGCGGCCGGGCGTCGGCGTTGGGGGTGAGCGCCATGAGGTCGGCGTAGGTCAGCACCCGGTGGGGAACGCTTTCCAGCCCTGTCCCGCGGTCGCCGACCCGGTCCATCGGCATGGGTGAGATCATCTGCACGCCCGGGGTCAGCTTCACCTGGGGCGCGATCTTCGGATCGCGCATGGCCATGGACGAATGATCCATGGCCGCCTGCGGGGCGGGGGCGCCATGGCCGGGATGGACGTCGTGCGCGCCGTGGTCCATGGCGCCCATGCCCATGTCCTTCATGGTCAGGACCGGCCGCTCGCGCAGGGGGGGGACCTCGGCCGCCATGCCCGGCCGGGGAGCGAGGGTCGCCCGGGCCAAGCCTGACCGATCGGAGGCCTCGGCGACCAAGGTGAAGGCGCGGTCCTCGGTCGGATTGACGATGACGTCGTAGGTCTCGGCGTTGGCGATCTGGAACTCGTCCACGGTCACCGGCCGCACGTCCTGGCCGTCGGCCTGCACCACTGTCATGGGCAGGCCCGGGATGCGGACATTGAAGATGGTCATGGCGGCGGCGTTGATGATCCGCAGCCGCACCCGCTCGCCCGGCCGGAACAGCGCCATCCAGTTGGACTTCGGCCCGTGGCCGTTGACGAGGTAGCTGTAGGTCGCCCCCGTGACATCAGCGATGTCGGTGGGGTCCATCCGCATCCGGGCCCAGGCGATGCGATCCTTGAGCGGCTGATCCCGGCCCGCCAGCAGGCCCGCCACCGTCTGCTTCTGGCGATTGAAGAAGCCCGGCTGCTGCTTGAGGCGCGCCAGCAGCACATGCGGATGGGTGAAGCTGTAGTCCGAGAGCACGACCACATGCTCCCGGTCGTAGGGGGCAGGTTCGGCCCCGGCGGGGTCGATCACCAGCGGCGCGTAGTGGCCGACGAGCTCCTGCAGGCCTGAATGCGAATGGTACCAGTAGGTCCCTGCGTGACGGACCTTGAACTCATAGGTGAAGGTCTCGCCCGGACGGATGCCGGGGAAGCTGACCCCCGGCACGCCGTCCATATGGAAGGGTACGAGGAGCCCGTGCCAGTGAATCGAGGTGTCCTCGCCCGTCAGGTTGTTGGTGACGGCGATGCGGACATCCTGACCTTCCTTCAGACGGATAAGGGGGCCGGGTACGGTCCCATTGATGGCCACGGCGTGCCCGGGCCGACCGTCCACCTGGAACGGGGCATGGCCAATGGAGAGGCGGATCTCCTGCCCCTCCAGGGCCGCAGGCCGGGGGAGGAGCCCGACGGTCTGGCTACGCGCCCAGTCCGGCAGCAGCAGGCCGGCGCCGGCGAGGCCGCCCGCGGCGGCGGTCTGGCGCAGCACATCGCGTCGAGACAGATCTTCGGGCGAACGCATCGGCGGATCGGAGCCTTGTGGCCAGGGCGGAAATGCGGCCCCTCGGGATTGGGAGCCCTTGTCCCTAACCCAGCCGCGGGCGCGATGCACACGGCGTCGAGGTCCGGCGCTACGGCGCCCTCGCCCTTAGGTCGCACGCCACACGCGAGACTTGCTCCCGTATCCAGCTAGGGACTAAACAAAAGTTGTGTCGAGCGCTCTCAGTCGACCGTGAGATGCGGCGATCTGCTGAGGCTCTACCAAGGGGGGCGGGTGTCGTGGCGTTGAAGCGTAGGGCCAGGGCTGGCGGCCGTTGGCGCCTTGGCGCAGCCACAGCCTTTTGCCTTGCGATCAGCGGAACCGCGGCCGCTCAGCCCGGCCCGCTCGGGGCCGAACCGCTGCAGCAGTTCGGCGCCCAGTTGCAGATCGAACCGAAGCGCATCGTCCTGACGCCCGACCGGCCGGAGGGGCGCATCACCCTGGGCATGCCCTGGGGCGAGGCCGACTTCGATGTCACCTTGGTGGACCGGATCATGCTGCCCGACGGCCGCATCCTGGCGGTGTCCGAGAGCGCCGGCGAGGCGGAGGCGCCGGAGGTGATCAACCGCTTGCGTTCAGCCCGGTCCTTCGTCGCCGCCGCCCCGGCGGACGTGGCCCTCAAGGCGGGCGATCCAGCCGCCGATGTGCGCGTGGCCCTCACCGCCCCGCCGGCCGAGCCCGGCGAATACCGCACCCATCTCACCATCACCGCCCGGACGCCTCCGGACGAGGGGACGGCCACGCGGCTCGCCTGGGCGCATACGATCCCGGTCATCGTCCGCGTGGGGCCAGTGGACGCCCGGGGCGCCATCGAGAACGCCCGGGTCGAGATGCGCGAGGTGGCCAACGGCCAGGGCCTCCCTGTCCGCCAGCGCGTGCTGGTCTGCGACCTGGTGCGGACGGGCGCCAACTCCCTGTTCGGGGACCTCACCCTGCACGGTCGCGACGGCCTCGTGGTCCCGGTCGCCAGCGGGATCGGCGTCTATGCCGAACTGGAGCGGCGACACATGGCCTTTCCGCTGAACGGGGCCGCGTCAGGGATTGTCGAGCTGCGTTACACCGACCGCGACGCCCGGCCGGGCGAGGTGATCGCCACGGCCCAGGTGAACCTCTCGCCGGTGGTGACGGCCGACGTCCGCGGCGGCGCGCCGGCGCCCATGCACGAGACGGCCGACGACTAGGCCGGGATCGCAGCGCGCGGCCAGGACGCAATGAAAGAGCGGGCGCCGGAGACCGACGCCCGCGCCATCAACCTTCCATGTCCACCTTGTGGACCCAGCCGTAGGGGTCCGGCGCCGTGCAGCGCTGGATGCCGGTAAGCTGGTCGCGCAGCTTGGTGGTCATCGGCCCTTCCACCCCGCCGCCGATCTTGAAGGCCCCGCCCGCGTGGCGGATCTCCCCAATGGCGGCCAGCACCGCGGCGGTGCCGCAGGCGAAGGCTTCCCGCAGGCGGCCGCTGGCGGCGTCGGCCTGCCATTCTTCGAAGCTGTAGAGGCGCTCCTCCACCGTGAGGCCGGCGTCGCGGGCGAGGGTCAGGATCGAGTCCCGGGTCACGCCCGGCAGGATGGTGCCGCCCAGCGGCGGGGTCACGAGCGTGCCGTCGTCGAAGACGAAGAACACGTTCATGCCACCCAGTTCTTCCACGTAGCGGTGCTGGGCCGCGTCGAGGAAGACCACCTGGTCACAGCCGTTCTTGATGGCCTCGGCCTGGGCCACCAGGCTGGCGGCGTAGTTGCCGCCACACTTGGCCGCGCCGGTGCCGCCCGGCGCAGCGCGGGTGTAGGCGTCGGACACCCACACCGTCACCGGCTTGGCGCCGCCCTTGAAGTAGGCGCCCACCGGGCAGGCGATGACGCAGAAGATGTACTCATGCGCCGGCCGCACCCCGAGGAAGGCCTCGGTGGCGATCATGAAGGGCCGCAGATAGAGGCTGGAGCCCTCGGAGGTGGGAATCCAGTCAGCGTCCGTGCGCACCAGGGCCTCGATGGCGCCGAGGAACATGGCCGGCGGAATCTGCGGCATGGCCATGCGAGCGGCCGATTCCACGAACCGCCTGGCGTTGGCGTCGGGCCGGAACAGCACCACGTCGTTGCCGCGGGTGCGGTAGGCCTTCAGCCCCTCGAAGATCTCCTGGGCGTAGTGCAGGACGGCGGCGGCCGGATCGAGCTGGAACGGCTCACGGGCACGCACCTCGGCGTCGTGCCACCCCTGCCCTTCCGTCCAGCGGATGGTCACCATGTGGTCGGTGAATACCTTGCCGAACCCCGGGTCCTCGAGCAGCGCCGCGCGCGCGTGCGGCGGCGTCGGCGATCCATGCGGGCGTCGGGTGATGAGCAAGGTGTCTTCCATGATCCTATCATCGCTGATGCAGGACCACCGGCGAAAGCACACGGAAGGCCCCGCCGCAAGGGCCAGTCCGCACCAGCTGGAACCTTCTGCCTCGGCCCAGGCTCAGCGCAGAGGCCGGCCAACCCGCTCGTGGGCGTCGATGACGATCTGGCTGGGCGCCCGCCCTGCCCCCGTGGCCATGGCCCGCAGCAGCACCTTGGCCGTGGCCAGGCGCAAGGGCCGCACCGGGAGCCTCGGCTTCTCCTGGAGGTCGGGCGGAATCAGGTCGATGGCCGCCTGAACCACCAGCGGCTGCAGCGCCCGGCCGGCGAGGCCAAGGGGCGAGGTCGTGCTGACGATGCCCAGGAACTCGTCGATGATCGGGTGCGGGACGAGCTTGGGCCGCATGCGGTCGAACCAGGCGTCCACCTCGGCCACAGAGTCCGGGACGTCCTTCGCGCCGAAGGCCCGGCCCAGACGTCCGCCTTCGGCATAGTAGCGGTCCAGGTCAACCAGTGGCGCGTCCGGCTGGGCGTACCGCCGCCAGGCGTTGAGGAAGCCCCAGCCGGCGGTGATATGCACCCAGGTCATCAGTTCCGGGTCCAGGGCGGTGTAGCCCTGCCCTTCCGGCGTCACTCCGGCCACGCGGGCGTGCATCCGCGTGACCATGGCCACCCGCTTCTCGGCCGCCGCCGTTGAGCCGTAGGTGGTGATCATGGTCGCCTCACCCGTGCGCCGCATGCGCGCGAGCGGGTCAGTGCGGAAGGTCGAATGATCCCAGACGCCCGAGCGCACTCGGGGCTCGGCCAGTTCGAGGATCACGGCGGCGATCCCGCCCACGGCCAGGGCCACGGGGCTCGCATGGACCTTCCAGGCCATGGAGTCCGGACCGAAGAAGCCGGGATCGCCGGCCGGCTCGCGGTAGTCCACCGCCCCGCCGAACATGGCTGGGGTGCGCAGGCGGGGGGCGGACTGGAGGCTCACGCCGGGATGTGACCTTCCGGGAAGTACTTCTGCTGGAGCCGGCCCGAAGCCTGCTTCAGGGCTTCGATGGCTTCGTCCACGGCCTGTCGCTGGGCCAGGAGAGCCTCGATGCGGCGCTTGAAGATCTCCAGCGCATGGGCGTTCTGGGCGGGTTCGCCCTCCTCGTCATAGATGTCGAGGATGTCGCGTATCTCGGCCACGGACAGGCCGACGCGGCGGCCGCGCATGATCAGCGCCAGACGCGCCCGGTCCTTGTAGGAGTAGATGCGGGTCAGGTCCCGGCGGGCCGGCGACAGCAGCCCCTGCTCCTCATAGAAGCGGAGCGCCCGCGGAGTCGCGCCGAACTCCTTGCAAAGCTGGGTGATCGAATAGGTCCGGTACGGCCGACGCAGGTTAAGCGACACGAGCTCTGTTCCTCCTAAAGGCCCAGCACGAGCCGGGCGATGATGTCCCTCTGGATCTCGTTGGAGCCGCCATAGATCGAGGCGGCCCGGTTGTTCAGGTAGCGGGGCATTGCGGTGAGACTATGGTCGGGCCCCACCGGCTCGACGTTCGAGCCCGGCTCCCGGGCCGCGGGCTGGTTGACGGCGGCGTAGGCCCCAGCCGCCTCCACGGCGAGCGTGTCGATGGCCTGCACAGCCTCGGTCCCCTGCGCCTTTAGCATGGATGACGCCGGCCCCGGATTGCGGCCGCCGGCCAGGGCGCTGAGCACCCGCAGTTCGGAGATGTCGATGGCCTCGACGGCGATCTCCATCTCGGCCAGCCGGCGACGGTAGTGGGGATCATCGAGGAGCGGCCCGGCGGCCTGCCGCAGGCGCTCGAGCTGGACCTTGAGCCCGGGCGCCGAGCCCCCGCCCCGCTCGAATTCGAGCAGGTACTTGGCCACCGTCCAGCCCTGGTTCTCCTCGCCGAGGCGACCGGACTTGGGCGCCCGCACCTCGTCGAAGAAGACCTGGTTCACCTCATGCTCGCCCGCCAGGGTGATGATGGGGTCCACCCGGATGCCGGGGGTGGTCATGTCGAGCAGCAGGAAGGTGATCCCCTGCTGCGGCTTGCCCTCGGTGCTGGTGCGCACCAGGCAGAACATGCGGTTGGCGTGGTGGGCGTGGGTGGTCCAGATCTTGGAGCCATTCAGAACATAATGATCTCCGTCGCTTACGGCCCGAAGCTGAAGCGACGCGAGATCAGAGCCCGAGCCCGGCTCGGAGTAGCCCTGGCACCAGTAGTCCTCCCCCGAGAGGATGCGCGGCAGATAGAACGCCTTCTGCTCCGGGGTCCCGTAGCGCATGATGCAGGGGCCCACCATGCGCAGGCCCATGGGCGACAGCGACGGGGCCCCGGCGCGCACGCACTCTGCGGCGAAGATGGCGCGCTGGGTCTCGCTCCAGCCGGGCCCGCCGTATTCCTTCGGCCAGGACGGCGCGGCCCACCCCTTGGCGTGCAGGATCTTCTGCCAGGCCAGGCTGTAGCGAGGCTCGACGAAAACGCTCGTCTGCCGCACCCCGGCCTCCCGCAGCTCCGGCGTGAGATGCTCGTCCAGGAAAGCGCGGACCTCGTCACGAAAGGCCAGATCCGCAGGGGTCAGGTCGAGATCCATGCCGAGCTCAGTAGAACTTGAGCCTCAGGGTGGCGCCGACAGTCCGCGGGGCGCCGAGGAAGCCGATGAAGCTGCCGGTCTGGAGCGGCTGGTCGGCGATCACCTGGTAGTAGTCGACGTTGGTGAGGTTCTGGGCCCAGGCCTCGATCGACCAGCGCTCGTCCTCAGGCCCGACGCCGATGCGGCCGTTCCAGATGGTGATCGGCGCCTGGCGCTTCAGCGGATCGAGGTTGGAGCCGGTGTTGTAGTCCGAGGTGTAGCGGCCCGAAATGCTGGCCCGCAGCTTGAAGTCGGCGCCCAGGGGACGTTCATAGGCCACCGACCACGAGGCCGACCACAGCGGGGCGTAGGACACCCGCGAGGTGGGCAGGCGCGGACCGATCCCCGGGCCAGGCGCGAAGTCGCCGAACTGGGTCACCGCATAGGTGACGCCGCCGGTGACGGTGAGGCCTTCGAACGGCGTGCGATAGACCAGGTCGAGGTCGACGCCCTTGGACGTCACCTTCGGCACCGAGGCCACCACGAAGCTGACGCCCGTGTAGGTGTTGAGCTGGAAGTTCTTGTAGGTCTGGTCAAAAGCCGCGGCGTTCAGCAGCAGGGTGTTGCCGGCCAGGGTGCTCTTGAAGCCCGCCTCGTAGCTCTCCACCGTCTCGGCTGCGAAGCTGGTGTCGGGATTTATGACGCCGGCGTCAAAACGCGCCCGATCCAGGTTGAAGCCGCCGCTCTTATGGCTGCTGGCGTAGGACACATAGGTCATCAGCTCGGGGCTGACGCGGTAGCTGAGCTTCACCGTCCCGCCGAGGCGGTCCTCGCTCATCTTCTGGCGGGTGTCGATGTTGTTGAACGCCGGATCGCCCGTGGGGGCGCAGATCGCGGAGCGGGCGGCGGCGGGGATCGGCCGGACGATGGCCGCGGCGCAGGCGTTGCCGGGGGCGGTGTTCCGGTACTGGGCGAAGACCTTCTTGGTGTCGTCGCTGTAGCGGAGGCCGAAGGTCAGATCGAGGCCCTCGGCGATGCGCCAGGTGTTGTTGGTGAAGACCGCCCAGCCGCGGTTGGAGTGGTCGAAGGTGTCGAACGAGCCTGTCCCCGGCACGAAGTTCGTGCCCGCCGGCAGGCCGGTCAGGGCCGAGACAGCGGCGGGGTTCGTGCCCGAGGACAGCAGCAGGCTGAAATAGGTCTCATAGGCCGTGCCGAACCGGGTGTGGGCGGCCGAGTCCAGCTGCTCGTCCGAGAAGTAGCCGCCGATCATCCAGTCCAGCGGACCGGTCGTGCCGGCGAGGCGCACTTCCTGCGAGAAGGTCTCGAACTTGGAATAGGTGTCCTTGTCGTCGTCACGGTACCAGATGTCGGCCGACGAGAAGTCGATGTCGTTGGCCTGATAATTCGTCCAGTCGCGCCAGGCGGTGATCGAGGTCAGGGTGATGGCGTCGGTCAGTTCCCAGTCGACCTGCAGCGACACGCCCATGTCCTCGATGTCCTGGTTGGACTCGCGGTTGGCGTGGGCGATGCGACGGAAGGGATCGGCTGGCTGCAGCAGGCCGGAGTCGGCGGCCAGGGCGTCGACCACGGCGGCCGTGGCGCCCTGGACCGTGGAGACCGCGAGGCAGCAGTGCTCCTCGCGCTTGGTGTAGTCGGCCAGGAACTTCACCGACAGGGTGTCGGTGGGAAGCCACAGAATCTGGCCGCGGACGGTCCAGACGTCCTGGTCGTCATTGTCCTTCTGGCTGCTGGGGCCGGCGCCGTTGCGGACGGTGTAGAAACCGTCGCGGACCCGCCGCGCGGCATAGAGACGGGCGGCCAGGGTGTCGCTGATCGGGCCGGTGACCGAAGCCGCGGCGGCGATGTGGTCGTGGTTGCCGTAGGTCAGCTCGGCGTCGGCGCTGAAATCGAACTCGGGCCCCTTGGTGATGACATTGATCACGCCGGCCGAGGTGTTCTTGCCGAACACGGTGCCTTGCGGGCCCTTCAGCACCTCGATCCGCTCAAGCTCGCCGAGATCGCCGAAGGCCACGCCCGAGCGGGCGCGGTAGACGCCGTCGATGACGGTCCCGACCGAGGATTCCAGGCCCGGATTGTCGCCGATGGTGCCGACGCCGCGGATGCGGATGGAGGTCTGGGCGCCGCCCGTGGAGGAGGTGACGCTGAGGCCGGGGGTCAGGACCTGCAGGTCCTTCACGTCGCGGACGCCGGCGTCCTGAAGCTGCTGCCCCGACACGACGTTCACCACGATCGGCACGTCCTGCAGGTTCTGCTCGCGCTTCTGGGCGGTGACCACGATGCCTTCGATCGTCGCAGCAGCGTCCTGCGCCAGGACCGGGCCCGCGGCCGCACAGGCCAGCACCAGGGCCGACGCGCCCCATTTCCAGTTGCTCATTCTTCCTCCCCTTGCCGCCCTGGGGGCGGCGACATGCCCGACTTATTGGCCGGGTCGATGAAGGGAGCTTGCGGAGCGCCCCAGCAACGAACAAGCTATCGAAAGTGATAGGGTGGAGGCTCGCCGGCATGTTCACCTGGACCGGGACGTCGGTTCATCTGGAGGAAGCCGCCGCGCTCGCGCGCGAGATCGCCGCCGTGGGCGGCGCGATCAACCTCCCCTACATCGCCGTGAGCTGCGACATCGGCGCCCCAACGCCGCCGGTCGGCCCCGACGGACGGCCGTTCGCCGAGACCACGTTCCGCTGGATCGACGACTTCCGCTACTGGGAGGATCGCAGCTTCGCCCTGCGCTCGGCCTTCATTCACGCCTGCCGCGTGTGTTCCGAGCCGTTCTACTACACGGGCGGCCGCATGTGGTCGTGGCGCGCGAACCCCGCCCTCGAGGCCGTCTCGGCCGAGGGCATCATCGCCACCTACGGCGTTGGCGCCGCCGTGGTCGCCCCCGCCTACCTGACCGGCGGGGTCATCGGCGCCGTGGTGTGGGCCACCACCGACGCCAGCCTCGACGTGGCCGCCCTCTTCGAAGCCCGGGCCGCCGAACTGCACGCCCTCGCCCTGCGCTTCGTGGCCACCTACGCCGAGGCCACTGGCGCGACCTCCGGGGATGCGCCGGCCCACCTCACCCGCCGGGAGATCCAGTGCCTCAAGTGGGCGGCGGCCGGGAAGACCGACGCCGAGATCGGGAAGATCGTGTCCATCTCGACGCCCACCGTCCGCTTCCACATCGTCAACGCCTCGCGGAAGCTGGGCGTGGCGGGCCGGTCCCAGGCCATCCACCGGGCCGCCACGCTGGGCTACATCGGCTCGGCCGACCAGACGCCGACGCGCAGCTGAGGATGCTCAGGCCCGGGCGTAGGGCCCGTTTTTGACCAAGTCGCGTTTTCTCTCATGCGGCGAGATTGCACCCCTGGCCCGCAAGTTCGGGGCGAGCCCGTGTCGGAAGGGCCACACCCTTGTAAGACCTGCGTTTTTTGACGCCAGCGCCATTGCGCGAGCTCCCGAGCCCTCCTCAACCATACAGTGAGCGCGCACCCGCACCTCCCCCCGTTCGGGGCGCGTCTCGGGGAGAACCAAAAGCAAAATGCGTAACCGTTATCTGCTTCGCAGCACGGCCCTGGCGGGCGTGCTGACCGCCGCCTTCGTCTGCGGCGCCCAGGCGCAGGAGGACACCGCCTCCAGCCGCGAGATCGACGAGATCGTCGTCACCGCTCAGAAGCGCGAGCAAAGCCTGCAGGACGTGCCGATCGTCGTGACCTCGGTGTCGGGCGAGCTGCTGCGCGACGCCGGCGTGCGCGACATCCGCGAACTGACCGTGCTCACGCCGGGCCTGACCGTCACCTCCACCTCGAACGAGACCATCGTCACCGCCCGCGTCCGCGGGGTCGGCACCGTGGGCGACAACCCCGGCCTGGAATCCTCGGTGGGCGTGGTGATCGACGGCGTCTATCGTCCCCGGAACGGCGTCTCGTTCGGCGACCTGGGCGAGGTCACCCGCATCGAGGTGCTGAAGGGCCCGCAAGGCACCCTGTTCGGCAAGAACACCTCGGCCGGGGTCATCAACATCATCACCGCCGGCCCCACCGAAGACGTGCAGGCCATGTCGGAAGTGACGGTGGGCGACTATGAGCAGTTCGGATTCGCCGGCTCGCTCAGCGGCCCGATCACCGAAGGCGTCACTGGCCGCATCTATGCGGCGGCCCGGCAGCGCAACGGCTACCAGGACATCATCACGGGCGATGGTCCCCGCGGCCGCCACGACGACAACAACCAGGACTTCTACACCGTCCGCGGCCAGCTGATGTTCCGGCCCACCGATGAGGTGAGCTTCCGCGTCATCGCCGACTACACCAAGCGGAACGAGTACTGCTGCGTCGGCACCCAGCTGTTCGTCGGCGACTCTCCCAACAGCCGCGCACGGATGATCGAGGCCGTCCGTCCGGGCTCGCTCGACCTCACCTCCACGCCGTTCGACCGCCTGGGCTACGCCAACCGGCCCACGGACCAGCGCGTGGAAGACCGCGGCGTGTCTGGCGAGCTCACCTGGAACCTGACGCCGGACGTGACCCTGACCTCGGTCACCGCCTGGCGGAAGTGGAACGCCGAAACCGGCCAGGACATCGACTTCACCGCGGCCGACATCGCCTATCGCCCGAACGATGGCACCAACCGCGTGGGGATCGAGCAGTTCTCGCAGGAAGTCCGGCTCGCCGGTCAGGCCATCGACGGTCGCCTGAACTGGCTGGTCGGCGGGTTCTACGCCGAGGAGGACCTCAACAGCCGCGCCCGGGTGGTATTCGGCGAGGACTACTACGCCTATTACGCCGGCCGCGTGCTGGGCGGCGTTCCGGCCCTCATCGGCCTCACTCCCGGCACGATCCTGCAACCGGGGGCCGGCTCCGACGACCTCTACGCCCAGGAGGGCAAGTCCTTCGCGCTGTTCACGAACAACTCGTTCGCGTTCACCGACCAGCTCGAGCTGACCGTCGGCCTGCGCTACACCAAGGACAAGAAGACCCTGGTGACGGACTATCGCACCACCGGCACGGCCTGCGACCAGGCCGAAGCCGCTTTCGGGGCCCTCATCGGCGCCGTCGGCGCGGCCACGGCCCAGCGCATCGTCGGCGGCCTCTGCCTGAACACCCAGAACGACGACTTCGACGACCTGGGCGTGGTCACGCAGAAGCACACGGAAGAGGAAGTGACCGGCACGGCCAAGCTGGCCTACCGCTGGAACAAGGACGTCATGACCTATGCCTCGTACTCGCGGGGCTACAAGGCGGGCGGCTTCAACCTCGACCGCGAGCAGCTGATCGTCATGACGCCGGCCGGCCTGCCGAACTTCACGGCCGATCCGGACACCAGTTTCGGCGGCGAGTTCGTCGACAGCTACGAAGTGGGCGCCAAGACCTCCTGGCTGAACAACTCGCTGCTGCTCAACGCGGCGCTGTTCTACCAAAAGTATAAGGACTTCCAGCTCAACACCTACGTGGGCACCGCCTTCGTGGTGGAGACCCTGCCGGAAGTCACCTCGCGCGGCGTCGACATCGACTTCATCTACCTGCCGCCGATCGACGGCCTGACCTTCCAGGGCGGCGTCACCTATGCCGAGACCGAGGTCGGCGAGTTCACCGCCGCGGATCTGATCAGCCCGGCGCGCTTCACCAGCCTGTCCCGCCTGCCCGGCGCGCAGCTGTCGTTCGCCCCGCGCTGGTCGGCCTCCCTGGCCGGCTCGTACGAGCGTGAGGTGTTCTCGGGCCTGAAGTTCCGGGCGAACCTCACGGGCAAGTTCACGTCCCGCTACAACACCGGCTCCGACCTGCACCCGTCCAAGGTCCAGGACTCCATGGTGCTGGTGAACGGCCGCGTCGGCCTCGGGGCGGAAGACGAGAGCTGGACCGTCGAGCTGTGGGCCAACAACCTGTTCGACAAGAACTACCTGCAGGTCGGCTTCAACGGCCCCTATCAGGTGGACGAAGCCAACGACTCCATCAGCGTCTACAACGCGTTCCTCGGCGCCCCGCGCACCGTCGGCGCGACGCTGCGCTTCAAGTACTAGGTCCAGGCCTCTTCGGAGGATTGGCGGCGGCCCGGAGCAATCCGGGCCGCCTTTCTTTTTGGCCTCAGCCCAGGCGGGCGGCGTGCCAGGCCAGATGCTCGGCCAGGAAGGTCGATACGAAGTAGTAGCTGTGGTCGTAGCCCGGCTGCAGGCGCAGGGTCAGCGGGATCCCCGCCGCCTCGCAGGCCTCGGCGAGCAGCTGGGGCTTGAGCTGTTCGGCCAGGAAGTTGTCCGCCTCGCCCTGGTCGACCAGCAGTTCGGGCAGGCGCGCGCCGTCGGCGATCAGGGCCGTGGCGTCGTAGCGCCGCCAGGCCGCCCGGTCCTCGCCCAGGTAGCCGCCCAGCGCCTTCTCGCCCCACGGGCAGCGCATGGGCGAGGCGATCGGCGCGAAGGCCGAGACGCTCTTCCAGCGGCCGGGGTTCTTCAGGGCGAGGGTCAGGGCGCCGTGGCCGCCCATGGAGTGGCCGGTGATCCCCTGACGGGCCATGTCGACCGGAAACTCGGCCGCGATGAGCTCGGGCAGTTCGTCGCGGATGTAGCTTTCCATCTGGAAGTGGGCGGCCCAGGGCTCCTGGGTGGCGTCCACATAGAAGCCGGCCCCCTGGCCGAAGTCGTAGCCGGGATCGTCCGCGACGCCCTCGCCCCGCGGCGAGGTGTCAGGCGCCACGAAGATGAGGCCAAGTTCGGCGCAGGCCCGCCGGAACTCGCCCTTTTCGGTGACATTGGCGTGGGTGCAGGTCAGGCCCGACAGGTACCAGACGACCGGCCGCGGCTCCTGCTCCGCCTGGGGCGGGACGAAGACGCTGAAGGTCATCGGCGTACCGGTCGCCCGGCTCTGGTGGCGATAGACGCCCTGCACGCCGCCGAAGCCGCGGTTGGTGGAGACGACCTCGAGCGTCATCTCAGTAGACGATCACGCTGCGAATGCTCTCGCCAGCGTGCATCAGGTCGAAGGCCTCGTTGATGCGCTCCAGCGGCAGCTTGTGGGTGATCATCGGGTCGATCTCGATCTTCCCGTCCATGTACCAATCGACGATCTTCGGGGTGTCGGTGCGCCCGCGCGCGCCGCCGAAGGCCGTGCCCTTCCAGACCCGCCCGGTGACCAGCTGGAACGGGCGGGTGGAGATTTCCTTCCCGGCCTCGGCCACGCCGATGATGATGCTCTGGCCCCAGCCACGGTGGCAGGCCTCAAGCGCCTGGCGCATGACCTCCACATTGCCGGTGGCGTCGAAGGTGTAGTCGGCCCCGCCGCCGGTCAGTTCCACCAGGTGGGCCACCAGGTCGCCCTGCACGGTCTTCGGGTTCACGAAGTGGGTCATACCGAAGCGGCGGCCCCATTCCTCACGGGCAGGATTGATGTCGACGCCGACGATCATGCCAGCGCCCACCATCTTCAGCCCCTGGATCACGTTCAGGCCGATGCCGCCGAGGCCGAAGACGATGCAGTTGGCGCCCGCCTCCACGTCGGCGGTGTTGACCACCGCGCCCACGCCAGTGGTGACGCCGCAGCCCACGTAGCAGGCGGTCTCGAACGGGGCGTCCTTGCGGATCTTGGCCACCGCGATCTCGGGCAGGACCGTGTAGTTCGAGAAGGTCGAGCAGCCCATGTAGTGATAGATCGGCTGGCCCTTGTAGCTGAACCGGGTGGTGCCGTCCGGCATCAGGCCCTTGCCCTGGGTGCCGCGGATCGCCGTGCAGAGGTTGGTCTTGCGGCTGAGGCAGCTTTTGCACTGCCGGCATTCGGGCGTGTAGAGCGGGATCACATGGTCGCCCGGCTGAACGCTGGTGACGCCCGGCCCGACCTCCACCACCACGCCCGCACCCTCATGGCCCAGGATCGAGGGGAAGATGCCCTCGGAGTCGAAGCCGTCCAGGGTGTAGGCGTCGGTATGGCAGACGCCGGTGGCCTTGATCTCCACCAGCACCTCGCCGGCGCGCGGACCTTCCAGGTCCACCTCAACGATTTCCAACGGCTGCTTCGCCGCGAAAGCCACCGCCGCGCGCGTCTTCATGGGCTGCTCCAAGTCATCAGGATTCGAGCGCGTTCTAGCACGCCCGCCCCGGCGACGCAGGCCAGGGCCGCCGCTAGTAGGTCCTGCGCTTGGGCATCGGCGCGTTGGGATCGGGCTCGGGCGGCGGCGTGTAGGGCTTCAGGGCGGGCGCCGCGGGCTCGGGCAGGGTCACCGGTCCCGTGGTCACGGGCGGCGGCGAGGCCGGCAGATCCAGGACCGGCGCGGGAGCTTCCGCG